>Ga0180429_10000282_pt1 | contig 45728 bp, 33 predicted proteins | sample SS_ome_FD_132428 | JGI IMG/M metagenome (GOLD analysis project Ga0180429, IMG submission 132428) | Hypersaline lake sediment archaeal communities from the Salton Sea, California, USA - SS_1_S_1 metaG | ecosystem: Environmental > Aquatic > Non-marine Saline and Alkaline > Hypersaline > Sediment ... | reverse complement strand
TGGGGCGGGCAGCCGGGCACGTTGATCGTCGTTTTTCCCGTCACCTCGCTCACGCCCTTGACCTGAGTCGGGTTCGGCGGAGCGGAGAAGATCCCCCCCCAGCCGGCGCACGTTCCGGCGCAGATGATCGCCGCCGCCCTGTCCGAGAGCCGGGTGACCGCTTCCTGAAAGGTCACCTCGTGGCCGCCCTCGGTCCACGGCCAGCAGGCGTTGCCGCCAAACGCCGTCGGCACGCCGCCCTCGACAACGAGCACGTAGCCACCGGCCGCGTAGGCCTGCTGCGCGGCGCTCACCGCAGTCTGTCCCGCGCCGGCCATCAGGTTCGGGTGATAGGCGAGGTTGATCGTGTCGATGAGAACCTCGGACGGATCGTGGGGTGCGGAGCTCGATGAGTAGTTGAGGAACGAGATGGAGCAGCCCGTGCAGCCCGATCCCTGGAGCCAGAGAACGGTGGGCGCACCCGGGCCTGCCAGGGTGTTGGCCATGCTCTCCAGTTCGAGAGAACTCAAACCGAGAGCGACTGCCGAAGAGGTGCAGTATCTCAGAAAATCACGGCGAGTGACGACCATGAGAATCCTCCATTGTTCTGAGGCGCTTTGATTACTGGCGGCGATTCCTCGATGGAACCGCTTTTTGCAACATGAAGAACCTCGGACCATTGCTTGTGAGGCTACATTTCCTACCTACAATGTTCATATTAAACAAAATATGAATCACATTACATGAGTAAAGTCCCCTATTTGCGGTAATTATCTATTCTTAATAGGTATACGCATACCAGATTGGTTTTCTACAAAGGGGACGAAACGCGCGCTGGACTCGGCCGACGAGAGCGCTATCATGGCCGGACCATGCTCGAACACCTCGAAGGCTCCATCGGTCCCGCGGCGGCGCTCACCACGTCGATTCTCTGGACAGCGACGTCGATCCTCTTCACGGCAGCGGGAAAAAGGATCGGCCCCACCATCGTCAACGGCACGCGAATCTGGATGGCGGTCGTCTTTCTGGCGCTCACCCACCGCCTGCTGGCCGGTGTCTGGATTCCCGACGTCTCGGCGGGGCAAGCGGGATTTCTGGCTCTCTCGGGCGTGGTGGGTCTGAGCCTCGGCGATCAGGCGCTTTTCATTTCCTTCGTATTGATCGGGCCGCGCCTCGCCATGCTGATCATGGCCACGTCGCCCATCTTCGCCGTCCTCTTCGGGTGGTTCGTGCTCGGCGAAACCCTCGCCGGCGTGGCGTGGCTCGGGATCGGCCTCACCGTGGGCGGCGTGGCGTGGGTCGTGCTCGAGCGCGAGGAGAAAAAGGTTCCCCTCGTGATTCCACACCGCGGGATCGGTGTGATTCTCGCCGTCGTGGCGGCGGGCTGTCAGGCGGGCGGCCTTCTCCTGAGCAAGCAGGGCATGGGACATGGCTGGCTGCCGGCGAGCGAACATCTCGATCCGCAGACGGCCACCTTCGTGCGCATGGTGTTCGCCGGAATCGGCGTGCTGCCGATCCTCGCAATCCATCGTATCTTGAATCACCGCCGGCAGAAAGCCGGCACGAACAGCGAATCAAAGCCTTTCGTTCCGTCAGGATTTCTTTTCTGCATGGGCGGTGCGATCGCCGGGCCCTTTCTCGGGGTCTGGATGTCGCTCGTCGCATCCGACCTCTCGCCGCTCGGCGTTGCGCAAACCCTCTGCTCCCTCACGCCGATCTTCATCCTCCCCTATGCGATCCTCGTCGACAAGGAGCGCATCAGTCCGCGGGCGATCTTCGGCGCTCTCCTCGCCGTGGGTGGCTCGGCCCTGCTCTTCTGCACTCCGAGCTGAGCGCTCTTCGCCCCCGATGGAGAAGCTCTCCAGATTCAGGGTGGAAACTTTTCTTCATGAGGCCCGAAAAAGGGCACAAGCGGCGCCGGCTGCGTGCCGATATTTTTAGCTTGTGTATCCGGATTACGCAAAAACCGAAATCAGGAGAATAACCATGATTTGTCCCGCCTGCGGAAACAGCCTCACTGCGATGGACGTGGCCGGCGTGCAGCTCGATGTCTGCCAGGGCGGCTGCGGCGGTGTCTGGTTCGACAAACATGAAGTGCTCAAGATGGACGAACCGCACGAATCGGCCGGCGACCTTCTCATGGGCGTCGAGCGGAACGAAACGACCACCGTCGACCACTCGCAGAAACGGCCCTGTCCGCGGTGCGAGGGCGTCACCATGATGCGCCACTTCTACAGTCTCAGGCACGAGGTCGAGATCGACGAATGCGCCAACTGCGGTGGCCTCTGGCTCGATCAGGGCGAGCTGGCCATGATCCGCGGCCAGTACAGCACCTTCGAGGAGCGCACCGCCGTGGAACAGGCCTGCTTCGACAGGATCTTCTCCGAGGAACTCGCCGCGATCGAGAACGAGGAGGGACCGAAACCGTCAAAGGTCTGGAACATCCTCAAGTTCATCTGCCCGAGCTACTACCTGTCGGACGCACTCGGTGCGCGGTAGACCCCGCGCGAAGTGCGCAGTAGGAATCTGCCGGACTTGGCGAGCCGAATCGGTCGGTCTCAGGTCGGAGGTAGTGAGGCTTTTTGCCGCCTCCACATCCTGTCCTGGTTTGGATTGGAGTCGGGTTAGAGTTCACGGGACAGGCTGAAGTCGGCTGCAAAAAGCCTCACCACCTCCGACCGTGCGGGCCACTATTACGGATCGCGAGTCTGCTGGATTCCTTCGACCTCGTGCGAGTGACACCTCCAATTGATCGGCCGCCGATCAAAGCACACAGGCTTTACACGCTGTTCGCCAGGCCGATCTCCTCCCACTCGGCATTGCTAATGTATTGTCGATGACTCGGTCCGAGAAACTTCTTAAAGGCTCTCGGCCTTGAAAAGTGGATTGAAGGTCCGCGCGGGCGGAGGCGTTCAGGATTCTCGCGACCGACTTCATTTTTCCGAAGGAAAAATGCTTAAGGGAGCGAAATCCTGAACGACTCCGACCTCAAACCGCCCATAGCGATTTCCAAGTCCGGAAGACTCTACACTGCGCGTGGCCGCGTCACTCGACGATCAGCGCCGCGGGGTCGGTGAGGCGCGTCAATGACGCACCCCAGGGACCGACGAGGGCCTGGAGATACTTGATATCGCCCGCGATCCAACCGGCGGGGGCGGTGGCGGTGAAATCGAGCACGCCGTTTCCGGGGACCGATCCGATCGGTCCCGACCAGGCGGGCGGCCACTGCAGCCAGAGATCGCCGTGAGGCGTGTTGAGCGGAAAATTGGCCAGAGCCGAGCTGAAAGCAAGGGTGATCGGCGCCGTGGGATAACCGACCACCTTGATGGTGAACGTCGAGCCTGGCACGACATCGCCCATGTAATAGAGACTGTAGTAGTATTCGTCAGCTCCCATGTCGACCGTACCGAGCGCGGTGCGCGGATTGCCCTCGTAATCCATCGATGTGGTCACTGCGTTATTGTCGCCCACATCGCGGCAGGGCGACGACCAGGTGAGGTGATAATCGTCATTGGCCCCATCGGCGAAGAGGGGATCGTCGTCGATGTTGCCCGCGCCCCAGTTGAGGGTGCAGCCCGAGCTGACGTGGACCAGCGACTGGCCTCCGTCGACGTCGCAATGGGAAACGGTCACCGAAGACGTCGACGACGCCCAGTTGCCGATGTAGATCTCAGGACCACTCGGTGCGCTGTTGTCCCAGAGCACCGAATTGACGACGGTCACGTCGGAGGTCTCGTCGGCGCTCAGTGCGCCGCCAGAGTTCACCGCCGCGTTACCCACGATCGTGTTGTTCTCGAGAACCACGTTTGACGCGCTGCACGCGACCGCTCCTCCCACGATCTGGCTCGTGTTCCCCACGATGATGTTGTTCTCCACGTTGGGCGAGCAGTCGCCGATTCCGATTCCGCCCCCGCCAGTGGTGGCGTTGTTGTTCGAAATCAAATTGCTCATGACCGACGTTCCCGACGAGTTGTTGTCCATGTCGATCCCACCGCCCCACTCGGCGCTGTTCGAGTGGATGAGGTTGCCCACGATGAGCGGCGATGCATCGTCGGTCCGGATGGCGCCGCCGCTTTCGGCCTGATTGAGATAGATCTCATTGTTGAGGATCGTGGGCGAGTCGCCCGTGTGCACGATGCACACGATGCCGCCGCCGTCGACGGCGCTGTTGTTGTGGATCGCATTGCTGATGATGATGCCGCCGCAATCGATGCAGCCGATCCCCCCGCCGAGACCGTCCTGGTTTGCCGGATCCTCGGCGACGTTGTTCTTGATGATGCATTCGGCGATCCAGGGCGAGGACTTGTAACAGAAGATCCCCCCTCCCCAGTAGAGTCCGATGAGAGGATCGAGCGAACCGGTCCCGTTGATGAGCGTAAATCCTTCGAGTTTTGACAGGGCCGTCTCCTGCGACGCAAAGGTCACCACGCTGCCCTTCGTGGGATCGGAAGGATTCTGTCCGTCGATGATCGTGACCTCGGCGCCCTGCTCGCTCTGGACGGTGACCGGCTTGCCGCTGAAATCGATGTTTTCAACATAGGTGCCCGGCCGGACGATGACCGTGTCGCCAAACTGGGAAGCGTCGATCGCTCCCTGAATCGTGGGGTGGTCGTCGGGAACGTAGATGATGGCGCTGTGAGCGAGAGCAGAGAGAAACAGAATTCCAAAAACAACGAGAGCCTGTCTCATGGCGAGTCCTCCTTACATGAGAGCGTGGCGCTGAGTGGCCCTTCCCCTGGCGCGACCCAGCGAGGTCTTCTACCCGTGGGGGAAAGGAAACAAAATATCAAAAAAGTCTCAAAGGGTCATCACCAAATCCGATGAAAACCCCTGGCCGCCGCACTTCGCGGGCCTTTGACGCTGGTGCTCGCCCGCTGTGGAGGTGTATAGTGTGCGCACTTTTGGACCGTGCACGCGTTTTGGAGAGACCGATGCCCGAACTCGCCGACCTCTTCCTGCTCCGCCCGGAAGTGACCTATCTCAATCACGGTTCCTTCGGCGCCTGCCCGCGGCCGGTCTTCGAAAAATACCAGGCGCTGCAGCGGGAGCTGGAAGCAGAGCCCGTGGAGTTCCTCTTCCGGCGGATCGACAGCCTGCTCGGCACGGCGCGCGCCGACCTGGCCGCCTTCGTGGGGGCGTCGGCCGACGACCTCGTCTACGTCTCCAACGCCACGACGGGCGCGAACATCGTCGCCCGGTCGCTGCCCCTCGGCAAGGACGACGAGGTTCTCACCACCGATCACGAGTATGGCGCCATGAACCGCATGTGGCGTTTTGTCTGCGCCCGCCGCGGGGCGCGCTACGTCGAGTGTGCGCTCCCCCTTCCAGTCGCGTCGGACGAAGAAATCGTCGACCGGATCTGGTCGGCGGTCACGGCGCAAACGCGTGTGCTCTTCCTGAGCCACATCACCTCGTCCACGGCGCTCACCATGCCCGTTCGGGCTCTCGCGCACCGCGCGCGCGCCGCGGGGATCATCACACTCATCGACGGCGCCCACGCTCCGGGCCAGATCCCGCTCCACATCGACGCGCTGGGCGCAGATTTCTACGTGGCCAATTGCCACAAGTGGATGATGGCGCCCAAGGGGGCGGCCTTCGTCCACGCACGGCGGCCGATGCAGCACCTCGTCAAACCGCTCGTCGTGAGCTGGGGGCGCGAAGACACCACGCCCGGCCCCTCGCCGTTTGTGAGCGAGCTCGAGTGGCAGGGCACGCGCGACATCGCTCCATTCCTCGCCGTGAGTGCGGCGATCCGTTTCATGGCCGATCATGACTGGGACAGGGTGCGCACCGCGTGCCGCGGCCTCGTTCTCGACGCGCGGGAAAAGATCGCCGCCCTCACAGGTCTCGGTCAGATCACACCCGACGGAAAAGAATGGATCAGCCAGATGTCGTCGATCCCCCTCCCCGCGTGCGACACGCAGAAGCTGCAGCGCGAGCTCTTCGACCGATTCGGCGTTGAAATACCCTGTATCGCCTGGAAGGACCGCTGTTTCGTGCGCATCTCGGTGCAGGGTTACAACACCCCCGCCCACGTGGACCGTCTCGTCGACGCGCTCGGGACGCTGCTCGCCTGATCCGCCGGCGGGGACGCCGAAGAACGTCTCTACACCGTTCTCCGAGGGATTCTCCTGGAATGGGGCGCCCCCTGTCAGGCAATATAACTCCCGGCGAAAAGCCGGCCCCAGGAAGGAGACGAGATGGTCGAACCGCACGAGCTCTATGGCAGCCCCAACGCGCTCGCCCCGTCGTACAGCTCTTTCCGCGTCTCCGAAAGGCTGCTTCTCACGGGCCACTCCCATCAGGCCTGGCCCGACTGCGCCTTTGAGGGGCAGAAAAGGGCCTGGCTCGACGCGGCCGAGGGGGTCGACGCCAAGTGGGAGCGCGCCTTCGAGCGCGCTGAGCGGGTGCGGCGGGGATTCGCACGACTCCTCGGCGACGATCCCGACCGGATCGCACTCGCGGCGAGCACTCACGAACTGGTTGTCCGCTTTCTGTCGGCGCTGCCCCTCGGCGCGCGGCGGCGGCTCGTCACGACCAGCGGCGAGTATGCCACGATCAGGCGCCAGCTCGACCGGCTCGCCGAGGAGTCGATCGAGATCGTCCGCATCGACGCTCTCCCCGCGGCCACCGTTGCCGACCGCCTGATCGACGCTGTCGACGCGCGCACGGCGGCGGTGCTCGTTTCGGCTGTTTATTTCGAAAACGCCCACATCGTTCCCCGCCTCGGCGCGCTTCTCGAGGCGTGCCGCGCAAAGGGGACCGAACTGCTCGTCGACGCCTATCACGCTCTTGGAGTGATACCCTTCGAGCTGAAGGACCGGGGACTGGAGGGCGCCTACATCACGGGCGGAGGATACAAGTATCTCCAGCTCGGCGAAGGCAACTGCTTCTTGCGTTTTCCGCCCCACTGCGCGTTGAGACCGGCCATCACCGGATGGTTCAGCGAGTTCGATCTCATGACCGATCGGGAGGGCGGCACGGCCGGCGCCGGAGGGGTGCCCTATGGGGCCGGCCCGGCGCGTTTTGCCGGCGCCACCTACGATCCGACCAGCCATTACCGCGCGGCGGAGGTCTTCGATTTTTTCGATGAGGCCTCTTTGACGCCCCCCCTTCTCCGTGAAGTGAGCCGGCATCAGGTCGGACTGCTGGCGCGCCTCTTCGATGAGCTCGATGCCGATCAAGATACGATCACCCGCGACCGTTCCGTGCCGCTCGACAGGGTGGCGGGATTTCTCGCCCTCGCCACGCCCCGCGCGCCCGAACTCTGCGCGGCGCTCGCCGAAGGGGGCGTGTTGGCCGACAGCCGGGGCACGACACTGCGACTCGGACCGGCGCCTTACCTTTCCGACAGACAGCTCGAAGAGGCGATGGCGATCCTGGGCGAGGCGCTCCACGCTCTTGAGCAAGCGCCGACGCAACAGGACGTGCAGCCGCGAAAAGGACACTGATATCATGGCCGACGACTTTCCTCTGCTCCTCCTCGAATGGTCGCGCGAGATCCAGGCGCTGAGCCAGACGGGGCTCACCTTCAGCCAGACCGACTACGACGTCGAGCGCTACCGGCGCCTCTCGCAACTGGCCGCCGCCATGGCCGCCGAGGCGAGCACTCTCGATCACGGCGTTCTCGAAAAAATATTCCTCGCCCAGCCCGGATACGCCACGCCCAAGGTCGACGTGCGCGGTGCGGTGATCGACGACGGCAAGATTCTTCTCGTTCAGGAACGGATGGACGAGCGGTGGTGCATGCCGGGAGGCTGGGCCGATGTGGGCGAGACGCCCGCCGAGATGGTGGTGCGCGAGGTGTGGGAAGAGAGCGGCTTTCACGTGCGGCCCACAAAGGTCATCGCCGTATTCGATGCCAACCGGGGCGGCAGGCCGATCGAATTCTTTCACGCCTATAAAATCATCTTTGCCTGCGCGATCACGGGCGGCGCGGCGCGGACGAGCAACGAGACGATGGCCCTAGACTTTTTCAGCTTTGACGATCTGCCGCCCCTGTCGACAGCGCGCACCAACGAGGCCCATCTCGCCGAGGTCCGCGCCCACGTGGCCGACAAGAATCGTCCCGCTGCCTTCGACTGATCGAAAGGGAGGCGGGAACTCTCAAAGGATTGAAGCGAGGAAACGACAACCGCCCGCAATGGCACTCACCCTTCTCATCATGATGACGGCTCTCATCGGATCGATGCCGCGGGCCCATGCCGGCGACAAACCGGTGCGCAACATCATCGTCATGATCAGCGACGGCGCGGGGTACAACACCTTCGACGCCTGCAGCTATTATCAGTACGGCGCGCTGGGCGAGCAGGTCTATGACAGCTTTCCCAAGAAATACGCTCTCACCCACTACATGCTCAACAGCGACGGACAGCCGCAGGGCTACGACCCCGATGTGGACACCTTCATCGACTGGATGCCTGTGGTGAACAACGGCGCCGGAAACTTGCCGGGCGTCCAGTATGCGTCGGGCGGGCACACGAACACGCCGGTCCCCCTCTTTGCCAAGGGGAGCGGGGCCAACATGTTCAACCGTTTCGTCGACGGCCGGGACAGGGGAGCCAAGAACTTCTGGGGAACGCCGGGGGGCAAGTACGTGGACAACACGGACATTTTCTGGGTTCTCATGCGCCACGTCGTCGAACCGGAGGATCACATCGACGAACGCTCTCTGCCGCCCCATCCTTAGGAGCTGCCGGACTTGGAAATCGCTATGGGCGGTTTGAGGTCGGAGCCTCCAAGAAGTTTCTCGGACCGGATCATCGACAATACATTCGCCAATGCCGAGTGGATGGAGATCAGCCTGGCTAACACGCTGAAAATCCTGTGCGCTCTGAACGAGGATCGACCAGCGGGAAATGTCACTCGCGCGAAGCCGATGGAGTCTGACAGACTCGCAGTTCCTAGTAACGGTCCGCACGGTCGGGGGTGGTGGGGCTTTTTGCCGCCGACTTCAGCCTGTCCCTAGGACAGGATGTGAAGGCGGCAAAAAGCTCCACCACCCCCGACCTGAGACCCTCCATCGCGGTTTCCAAGTCCGGCAGGCTCTTAGCGCACCTCGAGTTCTACCGGTTCGGTCTCGTCGCGTAGCTCGGGCTCGTAGTACTGATAGACTTTTCCTGCCGTCGTTTTGATCTTGACCGGGTAGCGGGCTCTGAAGGCAACGTCGAAGTCAATCGGTTCGCCACCTGGAAGCTCGCGGAAGTAAACGATCACCTGCCGGGCCGTGGCCGAGTATTTTTCGAACAAGCCTGTGGAGAGGTGTTTTTCCAGACTGTCGGTTACGAGGCTGAATCCGGGCGGAATCCCGAGGTCGACGATCGTCATCGCCGCCGTCCCCGGCCGGTTGTACTCGACGGTGACCGTTGCGATCAGCAGGTCGTCCTTCTCGAGCCGGGTCCGGTCGTAGTCGATATCGATGGAGAGCTCTTTTTTGTGATCGCCCTCTCGCGGCTGCCAGGGCAGGTAGTGAACGGCCCGGGCTTGGAACGCGTACCGGCCGTCGCCGTCGAGCGCCACAGCCACCCGGTTCGCGCCCGTCCGCGCCCGGTGGCGCAGGTCGAGAAGGTGCACGACGTCGGAGTTCTCGGGCGTGATCTCGATCACCTCGGGTTCGGCGCCGTTGACCGTCACCGACACCGATGCCCTCGTGCTCGCCTTCACCCTCTGCTCGGCACCGAGAAGCAGCGCGCGCAGGGCGAGCACCGTGGCCTGTGTCGAATGCCAAGTGCCCCTCTGATCCTTGCGCGTGATCAGCCAGGCGAGAGCCCGATGGGCGTCGTCGATCGCCCACCCCGCCTGAAGGTAGGCGAGAACGGCAAGAGCGGTGGTTTCCATATCGAGCACCGCGCCGCGCGAAAAGGTGGCGCCCTGGGCCGACGATGTCCAGTGGACCAGCCCCTCGGCCGACTGTCTGAAGCTATGAAGCCATTCGAGAACGTCGGACGCTTCGGAGGACCGTTTCCCGGCAAGGAGCGCATTGGCGCAGAGAGCGAGCGTGTAGGGATCCTCGGTGCCCGTGGCGCCATCGGCGATGAAGTCGAGCGCCCCGTCCAGTCGATCGTTCCGCGCACGGAGGGGGGAGTTATTCCCGGCGCCGCTCCGATTCGCGCTCGCCGCCAGCGCCCAGGCCACGTAGGCGGTGGTGCGCAGGATCTCGTCCTTGCCCCGCGCCAGGGCGCTGTGGACGCCATGGGCCGAAGGGCTGAACGAGCCATCCTCCTTCTGCTGATCGAGCAGCCACCGGCCCGTGCGATCGATGACCTTCGGGTCGACATCGAAGACGCGCTCCATGTCGCAAAATTCCATGAGTCCGTAGGCGCTCAGCGTCACATCGGCCGGCGCCTCGCCGAACCAGTCGAAGCCCCCCCCGTCGACCTCGAAGGAGAGAAGCCGCTGGTAGCCGACGTTGATGTACTGGTGCGCCTTGAGCTCGATCGCGGGCCGTGCCTGATCGGTGGCGTCCATGTAGGCGAGGGCGAGAATATTGGGATAGGTGGCCGACGAGGTCTGTTCGAAACAGCCGTGAGGCATGTGCAGAATATTCTCGAGCCCCTCGATGACCTGGCTGAAGGCGCCGGGATAAATCCTCAGGTCGAGGCCGCTCGCCTTGTCCACGGCGCCGGCCGGAATCATGAATTCGAGCTCCCGGCGCGGCGCGGCGGAGCTATCGAGGATCCCGTTCCGCGTTTCGACGACCCGCCTGCCGTCAGGCGCAACGGTCACCGATCGTTCCACCCCATCGGCCATGCGCCCCCCGCGCGCACGCACGACGAGGGTGTGCACCCCCGGCTCGAGAGCCTTGATCTCGAACCGCGCGCCCGCCACGCCGTTGGCGTCCACATCGACCTTTGACGTCGCCGGACCGAGCAGTTCGAACCATGGCTCGGCGTCCACATCGAGGGTCACGGTCTGCGCCCGGTCGATGTAGTTGTAGACGGCCACGGGAACGGAGATCCTGTCGTTCTGGGTGAGCGCCACGGGAAAGTCGATATCGACAAAGAAGTCCTGGAACACGGTGAGCGGGACCGAACCCGACCCGAACACCCCCCGCCGCGACAGGGCGCTCATCGAGAGGCGCCACGTGGTGATCGAGTCGGCAAGGGGAATCGTGATCCGGCCGCGGCCTTTTTCATCGGTGATCAGCTCGGGCTGCCAGTAGAGCGTTTCGGGAAAATCTCTCCGCACGCGGGCCGGTGCCGTCGTGTCGACGCTCCCCGCGGGCTCCTTGCCCTCTGCGGGACCTCCTCGGCCGAGGAGAGGCGCCTCCGATTCGGCCGCCCAGAAACCCTCGTCCCACGTGGGCCGCAGTCCGACGCGACCGCCGAACTCGGGGAGCCAAAAGACGCCAAAGAGGACAACGAGAACGATCGGAGCCGCCGCCGCCAGCGAGCGGCCGAGAAAGACGGCGAGCCAGAGGGGCACTGACGTCTTCTCGACGATCACCCTGGCCGACACTCCCAGTGCGCCGGCAGCGGCCACCGCCGCGATCCAGACCGCAAGGCTCACGATGCCGGCCGTATCGGCGTTCTGAGCGAAGCCCCCCCTGCCCGGCATGAGCAGAAATATCTGGGAGATCAGTGCGACGGGGAAAGCGACGGGCAGGACGAGAATGAGCTTCCGGAAGAGGGGCGCCGCAAAGGCCGCCCGCAGGCGGCGCACTCTCTTGACCCAGATAATGAGAAGTGTGACAGCGGCAACAGTCGACAAGAAGAAGCCGAGAAAAAGCAAAAGCGTGACGTAGCCCTGTTGCGCACTCCGTTGAAAAAGACCGAAGAGAGGGAGAAAAACAAGCGCCGCCGTCCACCAGGCGGCGAGCGCCCACACCTCGGACTGGAGAACCTTGCTCTCGCGCGGTGTCACCCCCGGTGACGGGGAGCGCAGGGCAAGACGATAGAGGGCGTAAAGAATCAGAGGCAGCACGAGAGCAAAGAAAATCGTGGCGGGGATATAGGCGACGATGTTGGCAAGCCGGTCGAAGAAGATTTTCTTTTTGTTCTTCACCATCGCGTGCCGCTCGTCAAAGCTCTCCGACAGGGCCCTTTCGACGCCCTCGCCGCCGGCGGCGGCCGAAAAGAGCACGTCGGCCGCTTCCGAGCGGACCCCGTCCCCGGCGGGATCGGCGGCGCGTGGAAGGGAGGCGTGGATCTCGTAACGCGGTTCGAGAAGTTCCTCGTAGAGCATGAAGTAGACCCGCTCGAAACCGGGCCGCATGGCGGTCAGGGCGAAGAGAGCCTCGTCGACGCAGCTCAGACCGAGCGCGGCCTGCACCGGCTGGAGTCGTTCGTCGGTGACGGTGAAATCGACGATCGCTTCCGACCCGGGTCTGTAAGAATCCCGGTCGAGGGCGGCCGTGATTTTCAGACCGTCGGGGCGATCGACCTGGATGAGGCGGCGGTCGCCGACGATCTCGCCGTCCTGCGTCACGCGGTAGGCGTTGATCTCGAGGGTTCCGCAAAGGTCGAGGGGCAGATCGAATTCGACCGCCCCCTGCCAGTTGCGCACCTCGGCCCCCTTGGCGAGCAGGGTGCGGCCGTCGTGAACCACGTCGACGAACACATCGGCCCAGCCCTTGGCCGAAAGCAGGCTGATCCAGACCGTCTGCCCCGCCTCGTAGTGGGTCTTGTCCGTGTGCAAGAGGAAGGAGTCGGTGTGCTGATCGAGCGAAACCCTGTCCATGATTTCGACCGCCGCGCCCTTCGCATCGCGCGCGCGAATCTCGACGGGGAGAAAGTCTTCGTACCGCCCGATTTTGACGACGTTCGGATCGTCGCTCCGATCGAGCGTCTCTTCGTTAAAACGGGGCGCGCCTGGCGTGCGAGACTCCTCTGGAGTGAGGGCGACGCGGGCGATCCCGAGCGGCGACGTGGCGATTCCGGAAATCGACCGCTGCAGGTCGTGACCGAGAAAAAGATCGACCGTGGTCTGAGCGGGCGTTCCGTCGGGATAGGACGTGACGATGTAGAGCCGGTTCTCCACGTTGCGTTTCAGCGAACCCGCCTCGGGGATCAGGTCGACGCGGATCGGGCGCGCGGTGACGGTGAGGTCGATCCTCCGCGTCTCGGCCTGCCCGGCCCTGTCGGTCACGGTCACGTCGACACCGACGAAGGCATCGCCCTTCTTGAAATCGATGCCGGCGAAGCTCCTCTCGAGAGGGATCTCGAATGCGCAAACACCGTCGGCATCGGTCCGCCCCGCGACGCGGGCAAATACATCGAACCCGGCCGCAAACTCGACGGCGCGCACCGCCACCTCGCCATCGGCCACGGGCTTGCCGAAGAGATACCGGGCCGAGACGGTGGCCCTCAGCGTCTCGCCGGGCGCGTAGTAGTCTCTGTCCGTCTTCGCGTCGATGCGGAACTTGGGCAAGGTGTAACGTTCCACGTCGATGGTCCGCTCGGACCGTGTGTCGCCCAAGACTGCCGTCACCGTATAGGTTCCGAGATGGACCTGGTCGGCGAGAACAAAATCGGCGCTCACGATGCCGAAGGCCGACGCGACGAGTTCTTTCCCGAAAACCTTGTTCCCTTTCGAATCGTGCACCTCGAGAGCGATCTCCCGATCCTCGGCCGGTTTCAGGCCTGCGGCGGCAAGTCCGACGGCGCGCAGGTGGATCGTCTGGCCCGGCTGGTAGAGAGGTTTGTCGGTCGTGATCAGCAGCCGGAAGGAGCGCCGGACGGTCACCGCCCGGAAGAGCTCGCTTTCTCCCTTGTCCGACTCGGCCCGCACGCGCAGCGTGTACTCGCCCTCGGTCAGATCGGCCGAGATGCGCGGCGTCACGATCGCCATGCCGGCCCGATCGGTGGTCGACTTCTCTTCCCAGAGCAGAGCGCCTTCGGAGGAGAGGAGGCCGACACTGACGCTCGCACCGGCCACCGGCGTCGCCGCGCGCGCGTCGCGCACGAAGAGGCGGTAGGCGGTCGACATTCCCGGAGTAAGATCCCACTGGCCGAAAAGAAATGTTTCCTGGGGATCGGCTTCGAGCCGCAACACGCCCTGGACCTTCACGACGCAGACGATCAGGGCGAGGAAAAGGGCAGCGGCCACGACGTTCCAGAAGGGACGGCCGCCGAGCCAGCGCCACTCCCCCTCCACTCGATGGGCGGGATCGATGGCCACGTCGCTCGCCACCGGAACGCGCCCCTCGCGGCGGATCTGGCGCAGCACGCCCTCCTCGATCCTCTGCTCGAGCATCTTCCGGATATGAACCAGGGTCGGTTCGGCCAGATCGCCCGGGCTCCGCGCGCCGCGAAGGATCGCTTCCTGCTCGAGAAGAGAGAGGTGGATCTCGTAGGCGCGGGACGATGTGGAGACGATCTGCTCGAGTTCGTCCACCTCCGATTCGGTAATGGTTCCGTCGATGAGCTTGAGTGTCAGTTCTTCCGCGCTGCTCATGGCCGGGCCATCCTTTCCTCGATGCACGCGCGCAGGGAGAGCCGGATGCGGCCCATCATCTGGCGCGTGGCGGCCACGGTCCGCTGGAGAGCGGCGGCGATCTCGGCGAAGCCGAGCGCTTTCGTGTACCGCATTTCGAGCGCCTCGGCCGCGGACGGAGAGAGGCTTTCGCGACATGCGTCGAGCGCCGCACGAAGTTGATCCTCGTGGCGTTCAAAGGCGCTGTTGTCGGCGAGACGCGCCTCCTGCCGTTCGCGGTAGGTGGCCAGCCTCCGCGTGTAACGGCGGCGGCGGCGCATCTCCTCGCGGAGCTGATTGCGCGCGATGCCGCGCAGCCAGGCGCCGAAATCGCGATCCCGCTTGAAGGTATCGAGCTTGAAGTAGGCGTTGACAAAGACCTGCTGTACGAGATCTTCCGTCGTTGAGATATCGTGGAGCCCGAAGGCGATGACACGCCAGATCGCGTCCTGGTAAGCGCGGACGATTTCGCCGTAAGCGTCGACCTGTCCGCCGAGGATCCGGTCGATGATGGCGTTGATTTCCTTGCCGGTCATGAAGTTCCTCCTCACTCCTCCATATGCCGCCCACGCGGCCAGTCAACATTAAAAATCGCACGCCGCGCGCGCAACGACAATGTCGATGGTTTGCGGGGGGCGGTATTATGTGGTGAAGAGGCCGGGTGAGGACGCCCTGTCGGCGGGAACCCGAGTATTCTTTGCAACCTCTGCAACCTCCGCTCGGCGAGCCCATTCAGGGAAGGACGACACCGTTGAACAGGTCACGTTACTTGATCGGTAATGCCGATTGAGTCCGAGTCCTCCCCTGAACGGTCTCGCGGTCGCTCCGTTGGCCATGAGGTTGCAAAGAACACTCGGAACCCCGCCGGTACGGGACCGAAGATCCGCCACTTCGCCCACCACAGCAAGTCACCACTGACCATCGAAACATGCCGCTTGTTGCCACGAACCTTCGCTTTTGACTGTCCGACGACGAATCGACAGTACCGTTCCCGGCGGATGGTTGTGCCAACTCACACAGGAAAGTAGCAGACTATAAATGTAGGAAGTCGACTGTGGTACCAAGCGGCCAAAGTCAAAACAACAGCGGCATGTGGCGGTCAGGTGGGCCCGGCTCCACATGTGGACCGGCGGATCTTCGGTCCCGTGCCGGCGGGGTTCCGAGGTGTTTTTTTGGCCTATGGTCATCGGAGCGACCATCGAGACCCACCACGAGGCCTAAAACTCAGACAGGTTCAGCGTCCTTACCCGGGAATTTACCTGGCACCTCCATGCTTGCTTTGGTGGGGCTCGTCGAGCGGAGTATGCAAGGCCAAAAAAATATCTCGGGTTCCCGCCGACAGGGCGTCCTCACCCGGCCTCTTCACCACATAATACCGCCCCCCAGATCCTCCACATTGTCCTTGCAAGAGGCGTCGGGGACGGCAATACTGTGCGGGGTTTTACACAATCAGAGTTCTGCCAGAAAGGGGCCGACATGGGTCTGAAGTCTGTTTTGGCCAGGCTGAGAGGTTCGAAAAAACAGAGGGCCAGAATCGACGGTGTGGCGCAGCCGATGCAGGGAGTCAATCCCTACTGGCGCGCCATGTCGGACGATGAGGTCGCCGCCGGCGAGCACAGGACCTTTGTGGGCGGCGCGTGGGACGAGATCGGTCCGCTCCAGCTCGAATTTCTCAAGAAGCAGGGGCTCAAACCCGATCACACGCTGATCGACATCGGCTGCGGCGCGCTGAGGGGCGGCCGGCACTTCGTGCGCTATCTCGATAGGGGGAACTATTACGGCCTCGACATCAACGCATCGTTGCTCGACGCCGGCCGCGGAGAGCTCGCCGCCGAGGGTCTGCTCGACAAGAAACCCACTCTCCTCGCCAACGACAAGTTCGAGCTGCGCCTCTTCGAGACACATTTCGATTTCGGAATTTCCGTGTCGGTCTTCACCCACATCTACATGAATCACATCCTCCGCTGCCTCGTCGAGATGGCGGCGGTCATGACCGAGACGAGCCGTTACTATATCACCTTTTTCGAAGCGCCCCTGTCGAACCACCTCGACCCGATCACCCACCAGCCGGGGGGATACACCACGACCTTTGACGCCAATCCCTTCCACTACTCCTTCGAGGAGATGGAATGGCTCGCTCGGAAGGCGGGGCTCGAGGTCGAGCTGATCGGCGACTGGGGCCACCCGCGCAATCAAAAGATGCTTTGTTTCACGCGCGGCCGTTGACAGAGGCCCCTTTCCTGCTACCATTCCCCCTTTTTCACGTGCGCCCCTTGCGTGCGGCGGCCGGTTCGAGCGCCTGCCCGCGCGTCGCGTCGCGGCACACAGTAACGAGACACTGAACATGAATATCCGAAACGTGGCCATCATCGCCCATGTCGACCATGGCAAGACGACCCTCGTCGACCAGATCCTGCAGCAGTGCAACGTCTTCAGGAGCGGCCAGAAGGTGCAGGAGCGCGTTCTCGATTCCAACGATCTCGAGCGCGAACGGGGCATCACGATCACGTCGAAGAACTTCTCCGTCACCTACAACGGCGTGCGCATCAATCTGATCGACACTCCCGGCCACGCCGATTTCGGCGGCGAGGTGGAGCGGGTCCTCAAGATGGCCGACGGTGTGTTGCTCCTCGTCGACGCTTTCGAAGGCCCCATGCCACAAACGCGGTTCGTGCTCCAGAAGGCGCTCCAGCTCAACCTCGTCCCCGTGGTGGTGATCAACAAGGTCGACCGCCACAACGCGCGCCCCGACGAGGTACTGAGCGAGATCTTCGATCTTTTCGCCGAACTCGACGCCAGCGACGAGCAGCTCGATTTCCGCGGCGTCTACGCCTCGGGCCGCGACGGATGGGCCGTGGGAGAGCTCGAAGAGGAGAGGCGCAACCTCTCTCCCCTCCTCGACATGATCATCGACAAGGTGCCCGCCCCCGAGGATCGACAGGGGCCGGTCCAGATTCTCATCTCGGCCCTCGACTACAGCGACTACGTGGGCCGCATCGGCATCGGCCGCGTCTTCCGCGGAGAGATCAGAAGAAAAATGCCCGTCATCCTCATCAAACGGGACGGCACGCACAAGAGGGCCGAGGCGCGCCAGCTCTTCGTCTTCGACAATCTCGGCCGCAGCGAGGTCGATTCCGTCTCGTGCGGCGACATCTGCGCCGTCGTCGGCCTCGAGGGGGTCGACATCGGAGACACCCTGGCCGATGCCGAAACGCCCGAACCCCTGCCGATCATCGCCGTCGACGAACCGACGCTCACCATGAACTTCATGACCAACAACAGCCCGGGAGCGGGGAAGGAAGGGGCCTTCGTGACCAACCGCCAGCTGCGCTCCCGCCTCCTCAAGGAATCGCAGCGCGATGTGGCTCTCCGCGTGGAGGAAACGGCGGCGGCCGACACCTTCAAGGTCTCGGGACGGGGAATCCTCCACCTGTCGATCCTGATGGAGACGATGCGCCGCGAAGGATACGAGTTCATGGTCGGACAGCCGCGCGTCATCTACAAGGAGATCAATAAACGCAAGGCCGAACCGGTCGAGGTGCTCCTCGTCGATCTGCCCACGGCGTTCACGGGAACGGTGATCGAGTATGCCACGGAGCGCAGGGCCGAGATCGTGCGCATGGAAGAGGCCGCCGGGCGCACGGAGATCGAATTCCGCATCCCGAGCCGCGGGCTGATCGGATTCCGGAGCCGCATGATGCGCGCCACGTCGGGCGAGATCGTGATCAATCACCGCTTTTTTCAGTACGAATATTTCAAGGGCTCGATCCCCCACCGCCAGACGGGCAGCCTGATCTCCAAGACAGGGGGCACGGCGATCGCCTATGCGCTCGATTCGCTCCAGGACCGGGGCCGCTTCTTCGTCGAACCGGGTGACGGGCTCTACACGGGCCAGGTCATCGGCGAACACAACCGCGATCACGACATCGTGGTCAACGCCCACAAGGCCAAGAAGCTCACCAACGTGCGCGCCGCCGGCACGGACAGGAAGATGAAAGTGGCGCCCGCGATCCATTTCAGCCTCGAGGAAGCGCTCGAATATCTCAACCAGGACGAGTACGTTGAGATCACGCCAGAGAACATCCGCCTGCGAAAGGCGATCCTCGATGAGCTCACCCGCCGCCGCGCGGCGAACCGCATGGGCGGCCGCGAAGAGGGCGAGTGATCGGCCAAAACCCTCTCTTGGCTCTGGAACGACGGCGCCCGGCGTTATAGGCTGTTCTCTGTTTCAACCTTCGAAAGGACAGGAAATGAAAGGGATCAACCTCTGCGTCGTCGTGGCTCTGATTCTCTCCGCCAGTTGCGCGGCGCGCGATGACGCTCCGGCGCCGGTCTCACCGCCCGCGGCCGAGCTGATCGCCGTCGACAAGATCTGGGACGGGGCGCCGCACAACGCCTTCACCGACCTCGTCCGCTTCAACGACGTGTGGTACTGTGTTTTCCGCGAAGGCGCGGGCCATGTCTCGCCCGACGGCGCCTTGCGGGTGATCACATCGACCGACGGCGCGGAGTGGAAATCGACGGCGCTCATGACGTCGGACAGCGCCGACCTTCGCGACGCGAAGCTCACGGTCACGCCCGACCGGCGGCTCATGCTCTCGGGCGCGGGCGCACTGCACGACAAGACTCACGGCCGGCACCAGTCGATGGTCTGGTTTTCCGAAGAAGGCGCGCAGTGGACCGACGGAATCGCCGTGGCAGATCGGAATTTCTGGCTCTGGCGCGTGACCTGGCAGGCTGGGAGAGCCTGGGGTGTGGGATACGCCACCGACGGCTCGGGTTTCGTCCGCCTCTACAAGAGCGACGACGGCCGGAATTATTGTACCGCCGTCGACCGGCTCTTCGACGAGGGATCGCCCAACGAGGCCACCCTCCGCTTTCTCGATGACGCCACCGCCCTCTGCCTCATGCGGCGCGAAAAAGGGACGCGGACCGCGGTGCTCGGTTCCGCTGCTCCCCCCTACACGGAGTGGACGTGGCTCGATCTGGGAAAGAGGCTCGGCGGACCGAACATGATCATATTGCCCGAGGGGGAAATCATTGCGGCGGGACGACTCTACGAGGGCGCGGTCCGCACCGCGCTGTGCAAAGTCGACATCGAGCAGGGCGGGCTCCACGAAATCCTGACACTCCCATCGGGCGGCGATACGAGTTATCCCGGCCTCGTCTGGCACGACGGTTTCCTCTGGGTAAGCTACTATTCGTCCCACGAACGAAAGGCGGCGATCTATCTTGCCAAGGTGAGGTTGGATCGAGAAAAAGAGGGCGCAAAGAACGCCAAGAATGAAAAAATTGATAACTAAAAATTGAAGAATGAGGTCATTGCCCGTCGGGTTCGACGCGGCGCGTGATTCTTAAAAACCAATAAATTTTCTTCCCTTTGCGATCTCGGCGCCTTGGCGAGGAAAAAATTCTTAGCATTCAAACAGGACATGGCATCGATGGATCTCCTCTCCATGCACAAAGTGAGCGCAGGATTCGGCGGGCCGCCGCTGCTCGACAGGGTCGATCTGCGCGTCGAACGGGGGGAGAGGATCTGCTTGCTCGGCCGCAACGGCACCGGCAAGACCACTCTGCTCAGGCTGCTCCACGGCGGTCTCGAACCCGATGACGGCGCGATCGAACGTTCACCCGGCATGACCACGGCGCTCGTCGATCAGGAGGTCCCGCGCTCCATCGCCGGAACGATCCTCGACGCGGTGCTCGACGGCGCTCTGCGGCCCCGCGTCCACGGCAAGAGCGACAAGACCGGGCCCCGCACCGCCGCCGGCGGCGACTGGCAGATCGAGAAGAGCGCCGACAGGGTCATCGCGCGCATGAATCTCGATCCCGGCGCCGAGGTGGAGACGCTCTCGGCAGGTCTCAAGCGCCGCGTCCTTCTCGCACGCGCCCTGGCGGCCGAACCCGACATCTTGCTTCTCGACGAGCCGACCAACCATCTCGACATCCATGCCATCACCTGGATCGAGGAGTTTCTCGCCCGTTACGAGGGCACCTTCTTTTTCGTCACCCACGACCGCGTCTTTCTTCAAAAACTCGCCACGCGCATCGTGCACCTCGACCGCGGCCGGCTGACGAGCTGGAAGTGCGACTATCCAACCTTCCTGCGGCGGTCGCAGGCCGAGCTCGACGCCGAGGCGCGGCAAAACGCCCTTTTCGACAAGCGGCTCGCCGCGGAGGAGACGTGGATCCGGAAAGGCATCCAGGCACGCCGCACGCGCAACGAGGGCCGCGTGAAAGCCCTCAAGACGATGCGCGAAGAACGCCGCGCGCGGCGCGCGCAAACGGGCCGCGTGCGCATGAAGGCCCATCACGCGGAACGCACGGGCCGGAAGGTGATCATGGCCGAGAAGATCTCCTTCGACTGGGAGGGCGAGAAGGTTTTCGAAGGACTGACGACAACCATCATGCGCGGCGACAGGGTGGGAATCATCGGTCCCAACGGAACGGGAAAAACGACGCTCCTCAAGGTCCTGCTCGGGGAACTCGAGCCGCGCGCCGGCTCGGTGCGCCACGGCACCAACCTGGTGCCCGCCTACTTCGACCAGCTCCGCGAACAGCTCGACGAAAACGAAACGGTGCAGGACAACGTGAGCGGCGGCAGCAGCACGGTGGTGATCAACGGCAAAACGCGCCACATCCTCGGCTACCTCCAGGATTTTCTCTTTCCGCCCGAACGGGCGCGCAGCCCGATCGGCTGGCTGTCGGGCGGTGAACGAAATCGCCTTCTGCTCGCCAAGCTCTTCACCCGCCCCTCGAACCTGCTCGTCCTCGACGAGCCGACCAACGACCTCGATGTGGAAACGCTCGAGCTGCTCGAGGAACTGCTCCTCGAATACGAGGGAACGGTGCTCCTCGTCAGCCACGACCGGGCGCTGCTCAACAATGTGGTCACGAGCACCCTCGTCTTCGAGGAACCGAGTACCCTCGTCTTCGAGGGGAAGGGTCGTGTCGCCGAGTACGTGGGCGGTTACGACGACTGGGTGCGCCAGCGCGCGCCCGAGGGGGACGGTGCGGCCAGGTCTCGAAAACGCAAGGCGTCGAAATCGAACGCGCCCCCGCCCGCCCGCCAGCGAGAGCGTTCAGCCCGCCCGCGCTTGACCTACCGCGAGCAGCAGGAGCTCGCCGCCCTGCCGGAGCGGATCGAAGCGCTCGAGACCGAGCAGGCGGCGCTCCATGAGACGATGGCCGATCCCGACTTCTACCGCGGGGAAGAGTCGGCGATCGCGGCGGCGAATTCCCGGCTGAAGGATGTGGAAACGCAGCTCGACCTCGCCTATAAACGCTGGGAGGAGTTGGAGCAATGAAAGGACCGACGATCAGACTCGAGGGAGGAACAATGAAACGACCGATTTTCGCCGCGTCGCTCGTCCTGCTGTCGGCCGCGTTGCTGGGCGGATGCACGTCCCTGCAAAAAGAAGGGAATGTCCACATGGGGCAGAAAGCTCACGCCTTCGACATCGATGTGGTCGAGAAGATGACCGGCCACTACCTGCTCTACCTGCCGAGCGGCTACGGGACCGACGACGGTCAGTGGCCGCTGCTCGTCTTTCTTCACGGCGCGGGCGAACGGGGCGACGATCTCGACCTGGTCAAGCGGCACGGCCCGCCCAAGATCGTCGAGGATCGCGACGACTTCCCCTTCATCGTGCTGTCGCCCCAGTGCCCCAAGAATAGCTGGTGGTCGCCGCCCCTTGTGAAGGCGCTCATCGACAGCGTGGTCGCCACGTACCGCGTCGACGCGGCGCGCATCTATCTCACCGGGCTCAGCATGGGCGGCTTCGGCACGTGGAGCGTGGCGGCCGAATACCCCGAACTCTTTGCGGCGCTCCTTCCGATCTGCGGCGGCGGCGATCCCACCAAGGCGGAGCGCATCAAGCAGATTCCGGCATGGATCTTCCATGGCGGAAAAGATCCTGTCGTTCCCCTCGAGAAATCGACGGAGATGAAAAACGCGCTCGAGGCGTGCGGCGCCGACGTGACCCTCACCGTTTACGAGAACCTGGGCCACGATTGCTGGACGAAAACGTACGATAACGAGAAGATCTACGACTGGCTCCTCGCCCAAAAACTGGAAGACACGCGGCAACAGCCGGACACCCGGCTGTAGCCGGACACCCGGCTGTAGCCGGACACCCGGCCGTAGCCGGACACCAGGCCGTAGCCGGACACCCGGCCGTAGCCGGACACCAGGCGGTAAAAAAATGAAACCAATCTATCTCGACTACAACGCCACCACCCCGATCAGCCGCGAGGTGGCCGACGCGATGGCGCCCTATCTCTACGAACATTTCGGCAATCCCTCGAGCAGCCACCCTTACGGTGTGGCGGCCAAGGCGGCCGTGGAAAAGGCGCGCGGCCAGGTGGCGTCGCTGATCGGCTGCGAGCCGGACGAGATCGTCTTCACCAGCGGGGGGACGGAGGCGAACAACTTCGCCATAATCGGCGCGGCGCGCGCCAACAGGGCGAAGGGCAACCACATCATCACCTCGGCGATCGAACATCCCGCGGTGAGCGAAGTCTGCACGTGGCTCGAAAGGGAAGGATTCCGCGTCACCATTCTCCCCGTGGACGGGGAGGGTCTCGTCGATCCCTCCGATTTGGAACGGGCGATCACCGACGACACGATCCTCGTCACCGTGATGCACGCCAACAACGAGGTGGGCACCATCGAACCGATCGCCGAGCTCGCCGCCATCGCCCATGGCCGCGGCGCGCTCATGCACACCGATGCGGCCCAATCGCTGGGCAAGGTGCCCGTCGACGTGGGCGCTCTCGGCGCCGACCTCCTCTCCATCGCGGGCCACAAACTCTACGCGCCGAAGGGGATCGGCGCGCTCTATCTTCGCGGAGACCTCCTTCCCGCGCGCCTCATGCACGGTGCGTCCCACGAGAACGGCCGCCGGCCGGGAACGGAGAACGTGCTCGAGATCGTCGGCCTCGGAGCGGCGTGCGCTGCGGCCGCCCGCGATCTCACTCAAAACCGAGCCCATTTCGCCGCCATGCGCGATCGCCTTCACAGGGGGCTCGAGAAGGCGCTCGGCACCCGATCGGTCCGCCTCAACGGACATCCCGATCTGCGCCTGCCCAACACGCTGAGCGTCTGCTTCCGCGGCGTCGAGGCCAATACCCTGGTGGCCGAGATCGGCGACAGGGTGGCCGCCTCGGCCGGCGCCGCCTGCCACGCCGACGAGGTCGACGTCTCGGTCGTGCTCGAGGCGATGAAGGTTCCCATCGACTGGGCGATGGGCACGCTGCGTCTCTCCACGGGCCGGTCGACGACCGCCGAAGAGGTCGACGAGGCGGTCGCCATCGTGGCCGACGCCGTGGGGCGCCTCATGCCCGAGGGCGATGCGGCCTGCCCCGTGGCGGCCGCCGACAGGGAAGAGATCAAGCTGACCCGCTATACCCACGGACTCGGCTGCGCGTGCAAGCTGCGCCCCCAGGAACTGGAAAAGGTTCTCGCCGCCCTGCCCAAGGTGTCCGATCCCGACGTCGTCGTCGGCACCGATACCTCTGACGACGCCGCCGCCTACAGGATCGACGACGAGACGCTGATCGTCCAGACCGTCGACTTCTTCACGCCCGTCGTCGATGATCCCTATCTCTTCGGAGCCATCTCTGCGGCCAACTCGCTGAGCGATGTTTACGCCATGGGCGCCCGCCCCCTCTTTGCGCTCAACATCGTCGGCTTTCCGTCGAACCGGCTGCCCATGAGCGTGCTCGAGAAGATCCTCAGGGGCGCGCTCGACAAGGCCGCTGAGGCGGGGATCAGCATCGTGGGCGGCCATACCGTGGACGACACGGAACCGAAGTTCGGCCTCGCCGTCACCGGCGTGGTCCATCCCGACCGGCTGCTGCGCAACGTGGGCGCCGCCGAGGGCGACGTCCTCGTTCTGACCAAGCCGCTCGGTATGGGCATCCTGTCGACGGCGCTCAAGCAGGGGCTGGCCGACGCCACGACCGCCCGGGAGGCGGCGGGGTTCATGGCGGCGCTCAACCGGGCGGCGGCCGAGACCCTGACGGGCAGAACGGTCCACGCCTGCACCGACGTCACCGGATTCGGCTTGCTCGGCCACCTTCACGAGATGGCCGCCGGGAGCGGCGTCGACGTTGTCCTCACGGCGGGCGCCGTGCCCGTGCTGGCGGCGGCCGAGGAGTTCGCCGCGGCGGGAGTCGTTCCGGGCGGCACGCTCAACAATCTGGACCATGTGCAACCCCATGTCGCTTTCGGCGCGGCAGTGACGCGTACGAAGCAGATCCTGCTCGCCGACGCACAGACATCGGGCGGCCTTCTCATCAGTCTGCCCGAGTCGGAATGCGACAGTCTGCTCGACGCACTCCGCAAGGCGGGCATAGGAGAAGCGGCCCGCATCGGCCGTGCGGCGGGTCCCGGCAAGGGGCGGATCACCGTGGAAGAGTGACTATCCTGGAGCGAAAGACGCTATGAGGCGTAAGGAAAAAGAAATCACCGACCGTGCCGCCATCGACGAGATTCTCCATCGCGCCGCGATCTGCCGCCTCGGCCTCGCCGACGGAGGCGAGCCCTACGTGGTGCCGCTCTGCTTTGGCTATGACGGCGAGGCGCTTTTTTTCCACTCCGCCAAACAGGGCCGCAAGATCGACATGATCGGCCGCAACAGCCGGGTCTGCTTCGAGGTCGACGTCGATCAGGAGATCGTGGACGCGACCGAAGCCTGCGGCTGGACGATGAAATACATAAGCGTCATCGGCTTCGGCCGGGCGCGTCTCGTCGACGATCCCGCGGAAAAAGAAGAGGGCCTTCACACCCTCATGCGCCACTACTCGCACAAAACCTTCACCATGGCAAAGGGTGCGCTGGCCAAAACCCTGGTCATCAAGGTCGAGATCGAATCGGTGGCGGGCAAGGAATCGGGTTGACCGATCTCTTGGCGTCCGCGCCACTCTGGGCGTCCAAGCCGCTTCAGGCAGGCTGGTGACCGCTGCCGGCTCCCACAAGTTGGGGTGTTTTTTCCTCCTGCGAATCGCCGATGATCTTGGCGAGCCTCTCCTGGCAGAGAGCATACCACGATTGGTCGTGCTTGCGCTGCGCGTCGACGTGGTCGAGATTTTCGGCGAGGACACCGACCACGTCGCCGTCGAGGCCTCCGTTCCTCGCCAGGCGGTACATGGTGGAGATCGCATCGGAGGGATTCATGCCCGCGCGGTAGGGGCGGTCTTCGGTCATGGCGGTGAATGTGTCGGCCACGGCCATGATCCGCGCCCCGAGAGACAGATACTTGCCCGCGATGTGAAAGGGATACCCCTTGCCGTTGAGCCGTTCGTGGTGGAAGGCGGCCCATTCCGTAATCTCGCGCGGAAAGCCGCCGGCGTCGAGGATCCTGTAGGTGTGATAAGTGTGCCCCTTGACGATCACCCACTCCTGGCCGGAGAGTTTGCCCGACTTGTCGAGAATCTTGTTCGGCACCGACAGCTTGCCCAGATCGTGAAGAAGCCCCGCCGTGCGCATCAGCCCTTGCTCGTGGGGCGAGAACCGCATGAGCTTGGCGAGGGCCACGGCCGTTGCCGCCACGCCCGCCGAATGGGTGGCGGTCCAGGCGCTCATCGAGTCGACGACGCGGGCAAAGATCTCGGCGATCCCCTCGATCACCTTGTTGTTGGCGCTGAGATAAGTCTCGTTCACATCGTCGAGCAGGAGGCTGTCGATCCGCTTCGATTCGCAATCGAGCCAGAATGCTTCCGTGCCGGCGAGGGTCTGGAAGACCTTGACGAGCTCGGGATTGAAATCGGTGTGGGCGCGGCCCACGATATCGCGGGTGATGGAATAGGACTGGCTCAAAATCGTGACGTCGCGGTCGATCGCCCTCTCGACCCTGTCGGCGAGAAAGATGATCTGGCTCGCCATGATCTCGAAGGAGTCGGCGCCCGCCGCCTCGGCACGGCGCTTCCAGGGCAGGTGGTGGTACCTGATGATCCTCGCCGCGCGGTTGAACAGTTCGCTTCTGTGGATCAGCTCGTAGCCCGTCTTGCAGTGCCACGCGACGCGGTCCCATTCTCCGTCGACGAGAGCGGTCTTCTTGCAGTCGAGGCGGATCATGCCGATGTCGTGCAGCGCCGACGCCACGAAGAGGTCGGTCAGATCGGTGCCCGAATACCCCATCTGGCGGGCGAGATTCACGGCGATGTACGCCACCCGTTGCTGATGGTCGGTGATCTCGGGGCAGACATAGTCGAGCGCGTCGGAGAGCGCGACGATCAACTTGTAGAGCGAAATGCGCGTGTGACGCATCATGGAACACCTTCTCCTTCACGGCGCCGCGGCCCGAGCCCTTATTTCGGACGCCACGCGGCAGCCGAAAGGAGCGGCGAATTCGCCGGGCACCTTAGAACCGATGCATGATTCATCGACTGGGCGGATCGATTTTGTTGAGCCAAAAGAGGCCGCCTTCAAAGGTTTTAGCGAAAAGGCTTGGTTTTTTGATTTACCCTGACGATATCATTATGATATTATTTTAATACTTTACAGATAGTATCGCCGATTTCAGAATCTGGAGCTTCACAATGGACCAACAACCGACAGAAGAAATCCTTTTCAAAGCACTGAATGGATGGTTCGTTTTTTTCATTCTGCTTATTCTCATCGGTCTGCTGGGATACACGATCTATCAAGCGGTCGCGACTGAGGAACCGGACCTCGCCGTGCCGGCCATAGCGATCGGCGTTGTCGCTCTGGTCATCTCCTGTGGCTTTTTCATCGTCAATCCCAACGACTCGCGCGCTCTGGTCCTCTTTGGCCGCTATCGCGGCACGGTGCGCAGCAATGGTTTTTACTGGACCAATCCCTTCACCATCAAGAGGCGCGTCAGCCTCCGCGTGCGCAACCTGAACACGGACACGCTCAAGGTCAACGATCTGGGCGGTAATCCGATCGAGATCGCCACCATCGTGGTCTGGCGCGTGAAGAACACGGGCCACGCCCTCTTCGATGTGGATGATTACGAGGGATATATCGACTTGCAGTGCGAGTCGGCCGTGCGCCAGCTCGCCTCGCGTTATCCCTACGACATCACCGACGACGAGGGCCTTTCGCTCCGCGGCAGCCGCGACGAGGTGGCGGCCGAGCTCGACAAGGAGCTGGGCGAACGGCTCGACCTCGCCGGCATCGAGATCCTCGAGGCGCGCCTGAGCCACCTCGCCTACGCGCCCGAGATCGCCAGTGCCATGCTCCGCCGCCAGCAGGCCGACGCGGTGATCGCCGCGCGCCAGAAGATCGTCGACGGCGCCGTGGGCATGGTGGAGATGGCTCTCGACAAACTCAAATCGATCGAGGCGATCGAACTCGATCAGGAGCGGCGCGCGTCGATGGTGAGCAACCTCATGGTCGTGCTCTGCTCCGAGACCGGCGTTCAGCCCGTGGTCAATACAGGCACACTCTACAATTGATGATTGTGGTATCCTGAACCAATGGCACCTCGAAAATCGTTCCTCATACGGCTGCCGCCCGACCTGCTCAAGGAGCTGAAATCCTGGGCCGAGCACGAGCTGCGCAGCGTCAACGGACAGATCGAATACATCCTGCGCGAGGCGGTGCGCAAGCGACGCGGCCCGGACAAGGACGAATCGTGAAAACACTCGTACACATCGGCTATCACAAAACGGGAAGCACCTTTCTCCAGCGGCGGATCTTCAAGCACCACCCGCACATTCAGCTCGTGAACCGCAAGGAGCTCAAGAAGGTTTTTCTCCGCGTCGGCTCCCTCGCCTTCGATGCGGCCCGGGCCGGGGAGTGGATCGCCGCGCAGCGCCCGAAGGCCGGCAATGGCCGCAAGGTGCTGGTGATCTCCGACGAGGAGCTGTCGGGCAACATTCACACCGGCGGCAACGGCGGCTATCTTCCCAAGGAAGTGGCCGACCGCCTTCGGGCCGTTCTGCCCGATGCGCAGATCGCGATCTTCATCCGCAATCAGTACGACATCATCGAGTCGGTCTATCGCCAGTACGTCAAGAAGGGCGGTACCCTGAGGATCAAGAAGTATCTCTTCGACCGGGGCGGCCTCAATCACCGCTTTCCGCTCTTCTCCTTCGATCACTTCGACTATCGGCCTTTGATCGCCTACTACATCTCCCTCTTCGGAAGGGAGCGGGTGCACGTCTTTCTCAACGAAGAGATGAAAAAGGACATCGATGCCTTCCTGGCCGACTTTTTTGCGCGCACTGCGATTCCGCCCGCGGGCCAAGCGTCGGAGCAGGAACGCAAGTGGGCCAACGTGCGGATGTCCTTCGCGAGCATTTTTCTGGCCAGGCTGACCAACCGCTTTTACGGCTCCGATCCGATCAACCGGCGCGTCATCGTTCACATCCCCGGTTTTTACAGGTTCTGGCGCCACCTCTACCGGGGGATCGACCGGCTCTCGCTCGTGAGGAAGGTCGACCGGAAACGATCGTTCTTGTCCGCCCCCCTCCGCGATCACATCACGAAAAGGTATGGGTCGAGCAATCGGCAACTGGCCGACCTCATCGATGTCGACCTCTCCGGCCACGGTTATCCTTGAGAGGGTCCTGTACGGCCATCGCCTGAATTCGCTTGTCCCGATTAGAAAAACTGCTAAAACAGTCCGACATGAAAGAGGGTATTTTCGGTACGGAACAGTCCACCACAATCCTCGTTGTCGATGACGACGAAACCGCGGCGGCGGTCACGTCCGAGATGCTTTCCAGGTTCGGCGTCACCGTTCTTGTCGCCGTCGATGGCGTGGAGGGCGTCAAGGTTTTCGAGGACGAAAAGGAACGGATCGATCTCGTCATCCTCGATCTCATCATGCCCCGCATGGGGGGCGAAGAGACTTTCCGCGAACTGCGCCGCCGCAACGCCCGGCTGCCTGTGCTGATCTCAAGCGGTCTCAGCGAGGAGAAGCTCACCGACCGGTTCTCGGGCGAAGAAGGGGTGAGCTTCATTCAAAAACCCTTTCCCCTGAAAACTCTGGTGGAGAAGATCAGCGACGCTTTGGGTGATGGGTAATCGTCAGTGGAGAGAGAAGAACATTGCAGGAGGTGGTGGTGGAAAAGGGCGTCGATACGGCGGTGGGGTGACGTTTTTTCGCGGCCCTTGCAATCTTCGTTCGACGAGCCCCCCCACGGGACGGTCAACGGTGTCCGTTGAATTTCCGGGAAGCGCTCTGTTTCCAACAGAGCAGCAGACACCCTGGGGGGTCTCGGTGGTCGCTTCCTTCTCCAAGCCCTCGCACCGACTTTTCCTGACGCGGCTGAAAAGACCGCTTCTCCATGATGGACCAAGTTCAGCAGGGACGGTTCCCCCCGGAACGGTTCGACCGGGTGCTTCGACCGAAAGCCTCCGATTGGAGTGAGCCCCAAAGACGGTCCGCGCGGGCGGGGGAGTGCAGGATTCTCGCAACCGACTTCAGTCGTTCCGAAGGAACGACTGTGAAGGGAGCGAAATCCTGAACTCCCCCGCCCTGAGACCGCCCTCTTCCAGCCCACATAATTCGACCGAGTCTTCCGAGACCTACCCACCCGTCGAGCCAGAGATGATCTCATGATTGTAGGCGGTGATCAGGTCGTTGCGGCTCATGGAGGCGATGGCCTTTTTTGGATTCTGGGCGTCGACGACGATCAGCTCCTCGTACCGTGCGCCCACGAGTTTCTTGACCGCCGAAAGGAGCGCCTCGTCAGATGTGACGGTGAGCGGTTCGAGGGCGATCTCCGACGCCACGATCAGTCCTCCCAGGCGGGGCTCCTCGATCAGGGCGCGGAGCTCGCGCCCGTCGACCACGCCGGTCAGCTCACCCTTCTCGTCGATCACCGGAAAGGCGGAGCGCTCCGAATCGGCAAACTGCCTCAGCATTTCGCGCGCCGTGGCATTGGGCCGCACCGCCTTGAGCGGCTCGGGATTGCCGTGGTCGAGGACGTCGGAGACGGTCATCTTCTTGAGCACCGAACCGGCCATGTTGCCGAGATGAGCGGGCGCGTCGAAGCGCGTGTCGAGCTGCTTCTCGTAGAGCTGGTGCTTGCGGGCGAGGAGGTAGGCGATGACGCACACCCACATGGAAGGCACGAGCAGGTTGTAGTTCCCCGTCATCTCGGAGACCATGATGATCGTCGAGATCGGCACATTGGCCGCCGCGCCGAAGAAACCCGCCATCCCCACGAGCGCAAAGGCGCCGGGGTGAAGATTCATGCCGGGGAAGAGCTCGGCCATCCAGAGACCCACCGCCCCGCCGAGCGCGCCGCCGATCACCACGGCGGGACCGAACACGCCGCCCGAACCGCCCGAGCCGATGGAGAAGGAGGTGGTGAGAATCTTCGCAAAGGCGATCAATATCAGGGCACCGGCGCCGAGGGCGATCGTGCCGGTGGCGAGGTCGATATCGAATGCTTGCTGAACCACGCCGTACCCCGTGCCGAGAGCGTCGGGCACGAACCAGCCGATGCCGCCCACCACGAGACCGCCGAGAGCGGGCTTGAAATGGGGTGGGATCCTGAGCTTCACAAAGGCGTCGCGCGTCCAGTAGAAGGTTTTCACATAGAGGATCGCCGAGGCGGCCACCACGAGGGCGAGTACGAAGTAGGGCATGAGCTCGAGCGGATTGTGGTGCACGAAATCGGGCGTCACGAAAAGGGGATGGAAGCCGTAGACCGACGCGAACACGCTGTAGGCGATGATCGACGAGATCACCGTGGGAACGAGCACCTCGTGCTCCAGGTCGAGCTCGCGATAGAGCACCTCCGAGGCGAAGAGCGCGCCCGCCAGGGGAGCGTGGAAGATGGCGCCGATGCCGGCGCCCATTCCGGCCGACATGAGGATGCGCCGTTCGTGGGGCCTGAGCCGCAGCCATCCGCCGAGCAGCGAGCCGAATCCCGAACCGATCTGGGCGATCGGCCCCTCGCGGCCGCCCGAGCCTCCCGTGCCGATGGTGATCGCCGCCGTGACGGCCTTGACGAGCGGCACCCGCCCGCGCACCATCCCCGAACGGTGGTGAAAGCTGTCGATGGCGGCGTCGGTGCCGTGCCCCTCGGCCTCGGGCGCAAACCAGTAGACGAGGAGGCCGCTCACCAGTCCTCCCGCCGCCGGCAGAAGAAGGAGAATCCAGCGCACGAAGGGGGTGGCCGTCGGCGCGAAGGGCGGCGGCTCACCGCGCGGCCCCACGGGATGATAACCGGCGAGCTGATCGAGAAAGAGATGCTTCGAAAGACCGAGGAGCCAGTAAAAAGCGATGGCGCCGCCCCCGGCCACGATCCCCACGAGACAGCAGATCGCCAGAATGCGCCCCAAATCGCGCATGCGGTCGCCTGGGAAGAGTCTCTTGAAGGGCAGCCTAGTCATAACCGCGCCACTCTACTTCCTCGACCTGGAATATCAAGCGGGTGATCGAATCACCTCGATTTTTCTTGCCAAGCATTCTGCCCGGCCAGCATCATTATCAGTGATGAAACCTCAAGAGATCAAGCTCGTCGCCGTGGAAAACGCACACAAGGGGCCGGAACTGACCGACGCGGCCGGCGAGGCGCGGCGCGCCATCGAATCCTTCGAGCCGGAGCAGAGCGTGGCGATCGCCGTGGGAAGCCGCGGCGTCGATCGTCTCGCCGAGATCGTGAAAGCGCTCGTCGACCATGTCCGCGCCAGAGGGGCCGATCCCTTCATCGTTCCCGCCATGGGCAGCCACGGGGGGGCGACCGCCGACGGCCAGAGGCTGCTCCTCGAAAAACTGGGGATCAGCGCCGCCGCGATGGGAGCGCCCGTGCGGAGCGCCACGGAGACGGTGGAGCTCCCCCCCACCGCCTCGGGGCTGCGCCTGCGCTTCGACCGGACGGCCTTCGAAGCCGACCAACTGGTCGTGGTCAACCGCGTCAAGCCCCACACGCGTTTTGGCGGGCCGATCCAGAGCGGACTCTGCAAGATGGCGCTTGTGGGCCTCGGCAATCGCGCCGGCGCCGAGTTGATTCACAAGGAAGCGATGGAGAGATCCTTCGCGGAGATCGTCGACGATGCCTTCGGCGTCCTCGCCGGCGAGACCCCGCTGAGTTTCGGCCTCGCACTGGTCGAGAATGGCCGCAAGAAGCTGGCCGCTCTTCGCGCCGTGAGCGCCGCCGATTTCAAGGCCGCCGACAGGGAGCTCCTCGTCGTGGCAAAAGAATGGATCGCGCGGCTCCCCTTCGAGCGGATCGACCTTCTCATTGTCGACCGGATCGGCAAGGAGATCAGCGGCACCGGGATGGACACGAATGTGATCGGCCGGAAGAACGCGCACGCCTCGCCCCACGTGGTGCGCATCCTGGTGCGCGGCCTGAGCGGCGCCTCGCGGGGCAACGCAACGGGGATCGGTTTCGCCGACGCCGTGACCCGGCCCTGCGCCGACAGGATCGATCACAAAGCGACGGCGCTCAACTGTTTCACCGCCCTTCGGCCCGAGGGCGCCCGCCTGCCGGCTGTTTTCGAAAACGACTGCGAGGCTCTGGGCGCGCTCCTCCCCACCACGGGGCGCCCCAGCGCGGAGTCGGTCAGGCTCGTGCGCATCGCGAGCACGGCGTCGCTCGAGCGTCTCGAGGTGAGTACGGCCCTTCTCGACGAATTGAAGACCGCCGAAGGTGTGCGCCCCTTGGGCCCCCCGCGAAACCTCTCATTTGACGGCAATGGTTTTCTCGAAGAGTTCCCATTCTGACAAAAAGGTGTTTAACGAGTGATGAAAACTCAACTCAACGATGTCTGCCCCCCATGGTTCCATCTCTTATTCCTCGCCGCCCTGGGATCGATGATCCTCTCCTGCTCGGCTCCGGACCCCGGCGCCGAGAAAAACCTGTCCAACGCCTTGGCGGCGATCGAATACCCCAGCGATCTCGATCCCGCTCTGGCCGACGCCTACAGCGCGATCCGCCCCATGCTGGCCTACAACACGTGCAAGTGGCTCTCCCTCCCCCGCTACGCGGGCCGCTATCCGGGAACGCCCGAGTACAAGGCGGTGTGCGAGTGGATCGCCGGGCTCTTTGCCAACTGGGGCCTCGAGCCGATCGGGAAGGACGGCTCCTTTCTCCAGGCTTACCACTCTCCCTACACCGTGATTCATGAGGCCACGATGAGTCTCTTCGTGCCCGGCGCCGACGGCTCCGACGCGATCGAGGAGGTCGTCGTCGAAGGGGGGACGGGATTCTTGCCCCTCCTCTACAGCGCGAGCGGCGAGGCCGAGGGGGGCGTGGTCTTCGCCGGCTGGGGGATCTCGGCGCCCGACCTCGGCTATGACGACTACGCGGGCATCGACGTGAAAGACAAATTCGTGCTCTGCTTCCGCGGCACGCCGGACAGGGCGAACAAGACGTACGAGCCCCACGACCACCACCGGAAAAGAATGGAAACAGCCAAGGATCGAGGCGCCCTGGGGCTGATCTACATCTACGACGACGTGGGCGCCAATCCCAACGGCGACCGGATCGAGGGGTTTCTCCCGGTCACCGTCGACTTCGCCACGGCCGACCGGCTCCTGGCCGCGTCGGAAATCGAGGCCGACGCCTTGCGCCGCGAACTGCGTGAATCGAAGAAACCGCGTTCCTTCGAGACTCCCTGCCGCGTCCGGCTGAAAGTCGATGCCCAGTTCGTGGCCGACGGCGAAGCGTACAACGTGGTCGGCTGGATCGAGGGATCCGATCCGGTGCTCAAAAAGGAATTCATCATCATCGGCGGCCATCTCGACCACTGCGGCCTTCACATGGGGCTTCTCTTCACCGGCGCCAACGACAACGCCAGCGGCAGCGCGTGCGTGATCGAGGCGGCGAGGGCCTTTAGCCGGCTCGACCGGCCGCCCAAGCGTTCCGTCCTCTTCGCCCTCTTCGGCGGCGAGGAGATGGGGCTCGAGGGGTCGCTCCATCTCGCCGACAATCTGCCCCCCGCCGTGGAATCGGTGAGCGCCATGCTCAATCTCGACATGGAAGGCGAAGGCGATGGCACCGGGGCGGTGATCGCGCCCGACCATCCCGAGTTTCGCGAGGCGCTCGAGAAGGCCGATGAGACAGTGGGCACGCTGCGGCGCATTAGGGAGTTTTCAGGACCGCCCGGCGTGCGGGGGAGCGACTACGCGGCCTTTTACGCCAAGGGGATCCCCTGCATGGCGTTCTGGTCAAACGGCCCCCACCTCCACTACCATCAGCCGGGCGACACGATTTATCGGATCAATCCCGACATGCTCGCCGATGTGAGCCGGCTCAGCTTCCTCACCGTCTACTATCTCGCCGACCTCTGATCGCCGATCGAGGCGGCGAGACGCCGATCGAGGGCGGCGGCGATCGTGTCGATCGCTTCGTCCCAGGTCGCCCGAACGAATGTGCGGCCGCCCTCGACGCGCACACTCAGCGCGCAGGTGCTGTAGCAATTTCGCGGGCAGGCCGTTGTGACGCGCTCAGCCATCGAGGAATTCTCTTCCGAAGAGCTCCACCTCCGAGGTTTCGAGTTCCCTGATCTCCACCTCCCGCTCGATGGGCTCCACGCCCTCGAAAGCGACACGCACCGTCCAGGGTCCCGGCTTGAGATTGATCTTGAAATCCCAGTACTCGGCCTTTCCCACCTTGTGGGAGCCCATGGGCACCGCCTCGTCGGCATCGTCGGTGTCGGCGCGCACCTCGTAGGCACGGCCGACGAGGGCGCCCATGTCGGTGAACTTGACGCGCAGCGTGCCATGAACGGGGATCACGATCTTGAGATCATCGACGACCCGCCCAGCGGCGATCTCCACGTTTTTGACCATTCCCTTGGGCCGACGCGGGACGGCGGCCTGGAAAAGATAGTGGCCGGGCGGAACATTGATCAGGCTGAAACGCGCCTCTTGCCCGACGGGCATCATGTACTTCGTCGCTTCGGCCGCTCCCGTGGTGGCCATGACGCGAACCGTCGAGTGGGCGATCGCTTCGCCCGTAAAGCCGTCGATGACCTGCCCCTCGACCGTTCCACCGGTGATCCGGATGTCCCGCTCGAGAGACTGGGACGCCTCGAAGTCGATCCTGTCCCACGCGATCGGTGTGATCGTGCGCACGCCGGGAAAGGTCAGTGTCACCGCGTGGGGGCCGGGCAGGAGTTTTCTGATCTCGAACCGTCCCGCACTGTCGGTCCTCACCACGCGCGGCGTGCAATCCCGCTCCGGCCGGGTGTCGTCGGCGATCGGTTCGACGGCGATCGTGCCCCCCTTGACCGGCTTTTCGTTCCAGTCGAAAAAGGTGCCCGTCCAGAGGACGTGCTGTTTCACGGGACCGAAATCGACGACGGCATCGCTCTCCGCCAGAACGATCTGCTTCGTTTCTGCGGTGAATCGGCGCGCATCGCCGGCGGGCATCGACTGCCCCACGGCGGTGACGGTGATCGTGCCCGGTCGCAAGGGCGGAGACCTGTACCTTCCGTCGCTGCCGGTCAGCACCGAGCGTTCGAGGGGGAGCGTCTCGCTCGAAAAAGAGATTTTCAACCCCCCCGCCGGGGCGCCGCTGTCGTCGAACGCCGCGCCCGCGATGCGCGCGCCCTTCTTCAGGCGAAAGAGGAGCTTCTCGCCGTGGGGAGCGACGGAGAGGGATTCCTCCGCATAGTCGGGGTGAATCACGAGAAGGGTGTAGGCTTTTCCCACCAGTCCGCCGAGAAAAAACCGCCCCTCGTCGTCGGTGCGGTGGTCGTCGTCGAAAACCCAGGCCAGATCGCCGGGCGAAGTCGACCGGAATGCGTGCAGATCGCCCACGACCGCTCCCCGAATCGGCTGATCGGTCTCATCGTCCACCACGCGCCCTTCGAAGTGCAGTCCGGGGACCATCGCCACGGCATAACCGGTCAGGCCGCCTTCGGCGGGGATCTCGATCTTGTGGATGAAACGGGGCACGAAATCGCGGGACTTGACATAAAACCTGTATCGCCCCGCCGCGGCGGGCGAAAAGCTGAATGTCCCGTCGCTGCTCGTGATCTCCTCGTCGAAACCACCGGCGATGACAGCCCCCGAAGGATCGCAGGCGATAAGGCGCGCACGGAATCGATCGATCCGATCGCCCGTCGCCTTGTGAAGGACCGATCCCGAGAAGAGCATCTTCGCCCCGTCGTGAGGATCGGCCGCGCCGTCGCAACTGGAGAGAAAAAGAAGCGCCCCCCCGATAAGAAGGGAGAGGATCAGATTGGTCGTTCCAGGGCTTGCGGCTTTCATCGTGGTCTCCTTGTCTCGCAACACTTCAACCGGGACGGCGGTCAGCCGAGCACGGTCGCCGACGAAGGGCGCGCCGCGCGAAGACGGGAAAAGAAACCGATATCGAGATCGAATCCGGTCCGGGCGAGCGTCATGCGCAACGGGCTGCGGTCATGGTCGTGCCCCGCCTCGCAGGCATCGACCAGTTCGGCCAAAATCGCACCGATGAGGGGCGCCGTCTTGAACGACGACCCGCTCGTGCCCACTGCCACGTAATAGCCGGGCAGATCGGTCCTGTCGAGCACGGGCATCCAATCCTGGACGGTCACGTCGTAGAGGGCCGCAAGGCCGCGCCGCCTCCCGAGCCGTATCTGGGGGAACCGCTTCATGAGGCGCAGCAGGTGGCGCTCGTAGCCGGCCACGGTGGCGGCGTCGTTCCAGTCGTCGGGATCGTCGATCCATTCGAGGCGGTCGCACTCCGGTTCGAGGGACCCGACGATGAGTTCGCGGCCGCCCGCCTCGGGCCGGAAATAAATCCCCGAGTCGATGTCGCCCACGACGGGCACCCCACCGCTCCCCCCTTCGGCGGCGACGGGATTGGCCGCGGCGTGGACCTCGCGCCGCAGCGGCCGGATCTCGATCGGCAGGGCAACGCCCGCCAGGGCGTTAACCAAGGTGGAGTGCGGTCCGGCCGCGTTGATGACGACCTCGGCGTCGATCGATGGGCCGTCGTCGAGGGTGAGCGCAAACCGTCCGCCCCGCGCACCGCGCGGGCTGATCGAACGGACCGCACCGCCGAGCCGGAAAGAGGCGCCCGCCGCCTCGGCCGCCACGCGCAGGTTGTGCGTGGCCAGTTGGGGCGAGACGACGTATCCCGCATCGCGCTCGAAAACTCCTCCGCCCACGGCCTCGGCCCCTTCGGTGTAGAATTCAGGATCGTCGGGCCTCTTCACCGGCCACTGGGAACGCGTGCGGAGGAAGGGATGGCGGCTTTTGATTTCGTCGGCCGACAGGATTTCCACGTCCACACCGAGAAGCTTCATCCACGCGACCTGGGTGCGCACCGTCTCGTCGAGACGGGGCAGTACAAAAAGCGCGCCCGGCCTCTCGAGCCGGGCCAATCCGCTGGGATCGTCGACACCGATGTGGGCGGCCCATTCGGCCCAGACTCCCATGCTCTCCTGGGCGAGGGCGATCATGGTCTGCGTCGAATAGAAGCGGCGCACGATCCCGCACGACGCCGACGTCGAACCGTGCCCCACCTCGCCCTGCGTGTCGACGACGAGCGGCGCCCTGCCGCGGCGCGCCATCGCGTGCGCGATGGAGCATCCCACCACTCCGGCGCCGATGATTACGACAGGTATCGTGGTCATGGTCTCCTCACAATGCGGACAGAATCGCCGCGGTATCGACGTACTCGCGCACCCTCTCGAAATCCCCCCCCTCGACGAAGGGAACGTTTCCCAGAACCGGCACACCCGCAAGCCGGGCCACGGCCCCGGGATTGCGCGCCTCGTCGGGCCCGGGCTCGTCGATCCGCGGATCGACGGCGCGCGTGAACACGACGCCGACGATCTCCGCGCCCCGCGCGCGGGCGCACTCGACGGTGAGCCACGTGTGATTGATCGTTCCGAGGCCGATGCGCGCCACGATCAGCAGCGGCGTGTCAAGGGCGCGGGCGAGATCGACAGTGGTGCGCGCGCCCTCAAAGGGAACGAGCAGGCCGCCGGCGCCTTCAACGAGGGTGACATCGTGGGCGGCGCCGATCCCTTTGAACAGGGCGGCCGTCTTCTCGATCGAGAACTCGACGCCGCCCTCGGCCGCCCACGCTTCGGCCGGCGCCATGGGCAGACGGTAGCGATAGGGGCAGACCTCGTCGACGGAGAGCGCCGCCCGCGAAGCGCGCAGCAGCAACCTGGCATCGGCCGGAATGAGCGCGCCCTCTTCTTCGGCGCACCCCGTTTCGCTGGGCTTCATCACGCCCACACGCAGCCCCGCGTCGCGCCAGGCGGAGACGAGTCCGAGGGAGATGAATGTCTTTCCCGCATCGGTGTCGGTGCCCGTCACAAAGAGCGCTTTCATAGGCTCTCCAGGGCGGCGTCGATGCTCTCCGCGGCGATCTCGGTCAGCCGCGCGATCTCGTCGCCGCTCATGGCGAGGGGCGGCATGAAGACGATCACGTCGCCCAGCGGCCGCAGGATCGCCCCCCGCGCGCGGGCCTCGAGGATCACGCGGTGGCCGAGGCGGAGAGAGAGGTCGAACCGTTCTTTCGTGGTCCGATCCCCGACCAGCTCGACGCCCGCCATGAGGCCCTTTTGCCTCACGTCGCCCACATGGGCGTGTCCCGCTAATTTCTCCAGCCCCGCGGCGAGTGCGCCGGCAAGGTGCGCCGCGCGATCGAGAACGTCCCGCGACCGGAAAGCCTCGAGATTACCGAGCGCGGCGGCGCACGCAAGGGCGTTGCCCGTGTAGGTGTGGCCGTGAAAGAAGGTGCGAAAACTCTCGTAGGTGCCGAGAAATCCCTCATAGATCCTCTCCGAGGCGAGGGTCGCCGCCAGGGGAAGGTAACCGCCGGTGATCCCTTTGGCGAGGGCGATGAAGTCGGGCTCCACCCCTTCCTGTTCGCAGGCGAACATGGTACCGGTCCGGGCGAAGCCGGTGGCCACCTCGTCGAGAATGAGGAGTACGTCGTGGGACGCGCACACCGCCGCCACCCGGGCCAGGTAGCCCTCGGGGTGGACGATCATGCCCGCCGCGCCCTGGACGAGAGGCTCCATCACCACCGCGGCGAGCTCGTCGGCATGACGGGCGATCGTCCGCTCCGCGCGGGCGGCGCATTCCATCGCGCACGCGGAGCGCTCCAGGCCAAAGGGGCAGCGATAACAGAAGGGCGACGGGATCTCGACGGTCTCGAAGAGCAGAGGCTTGTAGATCGAGTGAAAGAGGTCGATCCCCCCCACCGACACCGAGCCGATCGTGTCGCCGTGATAGGCGTCCTTCACGCAGGCGAAGCGGACCTTCTTGTTCTGCGGCGCGCCGCTCTGCTGCCAGTACTGAAAGGCCATCTTGAGAGCGACTTCGACCGCCGTCGATCCCGAATCGGAATAGAACACCTTGCTCAGCGAAGCGGGCGCCAGGGCGATCAGCTCCCGCGCCAGCTCGATCGATGGGACACTGCCCAGTCCGAGGAGCGTCGAATGGGCCACCTTGCCGAGCTGCTCGCCCACGGCACGGTCTATTTCTTCGACGCGGTGGCCGTGGACGTTGGTCCAGAGGGAGCTCACGCCGTCGAGGTAGCGATTGCCGTCGATGTCGATCAGCTCCACACCTTCGGCGCGTTCCACGACGACCGGGTCGGTGTCGAGCCAGTCCTTCATCTGTGTAAAGGGGTGCCACACGTAGCGTTTGTCATCGTCCTTGAGACGCCTGACATCGTCTGAGTTCATCCTCTCTTCTCCCATAGTCACGCGTCGGTGACGCGTGGGACCACCGTAATCAATGCAACACGTCGCCGAGGGCGGCTGCGGCCTTTTCCAGATCGTCGGCGCCGTGCGCGGCGGTGATCGAAAACCGGAGCTGGCAGCGCCCCGCGGGTACCGTGGGCGGCCGGATGCCGAGGCAGTAGATGCCCCTCTCGAGAAGCGCGCCGCAGACTGCCATGACCTTTTCTGCGCCGGGGCACGCAATGGGCACGATGTGATCCTCTCCGGGCGCCGGCCCCACGAGTTCGCGAAAGCGATCGACCTTTTCGCGCAGCGCACGGCGTAGACCGTCGCCCTCCGCGACGAGCCGGAGCGCCGCCGACGCGGCCGCAGCCACGGCCGGCATGGGTGCCGTGGTATAGATGAACGAGCGGCAGCGATTCTTGAGAAGGTCGATGATCGGCCGGCAGGCGGCGACGAAGGCGCCCGAAACTCCAAAGGCCTTGCCGAGAGTGCCGAGGAGCACGTCGACCGCGCCGCCGCACCCCGCCGCCGCCGCAAGCCCCCGCCCCGACGGACCGGTGGCGCCGAGCGCGTGCGCCTCGTCGACGTAGAAGAGGAAGGGGCGAATCTTTTTCAGCGCGGCGATGGCGCCGAGCGGAGCGCGGTCGCCCTCCATGGAAAAAAGAGATTCCGTCACCACCAGAACGCGCCGCGAGAGTGGAATCGCGCGGAGCGTCTCTTCGAGGGCGCCCACGTCGTTGTGTGCATAGATCCTCGTCTCGGCTCGCGACAGGCGCATCCCGTCGATGAGGCTCGCGTGATTGAGCTCGTCGGAGACGATGACCGTCTCCTCGTTGGCGAGCACGGGGATCACGCCGATGTTGGCCTGATAGCCGCTGGGAAAAAAGAGCGCCCCCTCGCTCCCCACAAAGGCGGCCGCCTCCTCCTCGAACCTCTCGTGGGGCGTCATGTTTCCCGAGATCAGGCGGCTCGCGCCCGAACCGGCCCCCCAGCGTTCCACGGCGTCTTTCACGGCGGCGCGCACTGCGCTGTTGTTGGCGAGACCGAGTGTGTTGTTCCCCGAGAAGTTGACCACCCGCGCGCCATCGAGGGTAAAAACCGTCTCCTGCGGGGACGACACGCAGCGCAGTGCGCGGTAGAGCCCCTCGGCGCGGATCGCGTCGAGCTCGCCGTCGATGGCGCCGATCACGCTGTCTGCCTCCTGTGTCACCGCAGTGCCACCTCCCCGCAGGGCAGGACCTCGAGGCCCTGGTCGGCGATCATCTGGAGATCGAGCTCGTGATCGCGGCCCGACGTGGTGAGATAGTTGCCCACCATCATGCCATTGGCGCCGGCGAGAAAGATCCACGACTGAAGTTCGCCGAGATTCACCTCCCTGCCGCCGCAGACGTAGATGTTCTTGGCCGGCATCATGAGGCGAAAGAGAGCGATGATCTTGAGGCAATCGACGGGTGTCAGTTCGCGCTTGCCTTCGAGCGGCGTTCCGGCGATGGGATTGAGAAAGTTGAGCGGGATCGAGTCGACGTCGAGGTCGCGCAGTGTCTCGGCCAGCTCGATCCTCTGAGCCCGGCTCTCGCCAAGCCCGAATATGCCGCCGCAGCAGACATCGAGGCCGATCTCCTTGGCGCGCCGCACCGTGTCCACGTCGTCCTCGTAATCATGGGTCGTGCAAACCTTGGGAAAAAAGGAGCGCGCTGTCTCGAGGTTGTGGTGGTAGTTGGTGAGGCCCGCCTCCTTGAGGCGCGCCAAAGTCGAGGCAGGGAGATTTCCGAGCGACGCGCAGCGCAGCATTCGCTTCCGACCGGGTTCGCTCAGACGCCCGAGCGCTTTGCAGATCTCGGCGATCTCCTTCTCCGAATGAATCCTGTTTCCCGATGTGACGATCGAATACTCGCGGGCGCCCATGGCCTGTACCTCGCGGGCGCGTTCCACCATGTCGCCGGCGCTGACCAGGGGAAAGGTGGGCGCGTCGGTGTCGTGAAAGGAGGACTGGGCGCAAAAGGCGCAGTCCTCGCCGCAGCGGCCGCTCTTGGCGTTGAGGATGCCGCACAGGGTCACGCCCCGGCCCTTGTGCTCCTCGCGCGCGGTGCCGGCGCGCGCGAGAAAACCATAAAACGCCGCCCCCTCGGAGGAAAGGAGTTCGATCGCTTCCTGTCTGTCGATCATCGCGTCCGCACAGGTCTTCATGAGGCCCCTCCCGGTGAAGAGGTGATCTGATCCCGGCAAAACCGCAACAGTCTACCCCGAGCACGGCGGCGTCACAACACGTTATAAGGTTCTGAACAGGGCAGAACGATTTTTCTTTTCCCCAACTAGGGCTATTCCATGTTAGGTAAAAATGCCGAAAGAGAAGGTCCAATGAAACGGAGTGCAGAGTGATCGAATCGATTGGCCTGAACAGAGGTGCGACAGAACGGTCAGCAGAGCCGGCCGGCCAGTGGTCGGCGGCCGACGAGGAGAGCCTCTTCTGCAACGACCTCGAGACGACACCGACACCGGCGATCGGTACGGTGCTGGTCACGGGCGCGTCGGGTTACATCGGCGGACGGCTCGTGCCCGAGCTCGTCTCCCGCGGCTACAAGGTGCGCGTCATGCTCAGGGCCGTGTCGGCCGGCGACCTGGAACGGTGGCCGCAGGCCGAGATCGTGGCCGCCGATGCGCTCGATCCCGCCAGCCTCGAAGGGGCGCTCGACGGCGTCCACACCGCCTACTACCTGATCCACTCCCTCGTGCTCGGCCCCCGGGAGTTCGCCTCCGCCGACATCCGCGCGGCGCGCAACTTTCGAGAGACGGCCCAGAGAGCGGGCGTGAAGCGGATCATCTACCTCGGCGGCCTCGGCCAGGATGAGGGGCCCCTCTCCGATCATCTCCGCAGCCGCAAGGAGGTGGCCGACGAACTGCGCAAGGGGACCGTTCCGGTGACGAGTCTTCACGCCGCGGTCATCATCGGCTCGGGGAGCGCGTCGTTCGAGATCATCTATCACCTGGTCAAGAATGTCTTCACCATGCCCATTCCCAAGTGGGCGAGAAAAAAATGCCAGCCCATCGGCATCCGCGACGTGATCAAGTATCTCGTCGGCGTGCTCGAGATTCCCCGGACCGCCGGAGGGCGTTTCGACATCGGCGGGACCGACGTGCTCACCTACGAGGAGATGATCAAGACCTTGGCCGACATCGTGGGCCGGCGAATCCACTTCTTCTCCTCACCGATCACGAATCTCACTTTTTATGCCTATTGCGCCAGCCTCTTCACCCCCGTGCCGGCATCGATCACGCGCTGCCTGATCGAGGGTCTGCGCAGCAATGCGCTCTGCGCCGACCGGACGATCGCCGATCATCTCTCCTTCGAGGCGCTCTCCTACAGGGAGTCGATCGTGCGCGCCCTGACGCGCGACGAGCAGGATCGGATCGCCACGCGCTGGTCGGACGCCTACCCGCCCGCCCATGCGCTGGCCATCAAGCTTCACGAGCTCAAAAAACCGCCCCGCTTCAAGGCCTCCTACTCGCTGCTCACCAGCGGGGATCCCGGGCGGCTCTTCGCATCGCTCTGCAAGATCGGCGGGCGCCAGGGCTGGTTTTACGGCAACTGGATGTGGCGGCTCAGGGGCGCTGTCGATCGCATGCTCCTCGGCGTAGGCACGGTGCGCGGCCGGCGCAGCCGCTCGAGATTGAAAGCCAACGACGTCATCGATTTCTGGCGCGTCGAGGATCTTCGGGACAACGAGAGGCTTCTTCTGCGCGCGGAGATGAAACTCCCCGGCCGGGCGTGGCTCGAGTTCCGGATCACACCCGAGGGGGGCGACCACCGGCTGGCGGTCAAGGCGTGGTTCGCGCCCGAGGGATGGTTCGGCCCTCCCTACTGGTACATGTTCCTCCCCTTCCACCGGTTTATTTTCAAAAACCTGATCATACAGATCGAAAAAACCGCACAAGAGGCGGATAAAAATTGACAGGTATTTAACGGTCCGTTAACATGCCCGGCCACTCAAACCGACAGGAAGAGTTTGAGTATTACCTTCGAAGAACTCGGCATCGTGGAACACAGGCGTATGAGAATTTTTATTCAGCTCGACTCGATGAACGTCATTCCGGCGCTTCCCTGCGTCGGTGTGATGGCCGGGCAAAACCCTGCGCCTGCGGTGAACGGATCCCTTCGATCATAAATTCTCCAACCGCGGGGCCAGGACCCGCGGTTTTCAGCACGCCTCTTTTTCCCTGCAAAACCAACGGTTCAACGCCTCGCGAATAACGTGCGCCCATGACGCACATCTCTTGCGCCCCAGCGGCGCATCGTCGAGCCGTGAGGTGGACCATGACGGAACAAGGTCAGAAATTTCAGCAAGGAAGCGTGAGGGAGGTTCTCCATCTTTCGTGGCCCATCGTGGTGAGTATGCTCTCTTACACCGCAATGGGAGTGACGGACACCCTTTTCGTGGGCTGGATCGGAAAGTCCGAGCTGGGAGCGGTCGGCCTCGCCACGATCGCCATCTTCTTGGTGAATGCCTTCTTTCTCGGCGTTCTCAACGGCGTCAAGGTCGTGAGCGCCCAGGCGACCGGTGCCGACCGGCCCGGCCGGGCGAGGCGTTCGGGATGGCAGGGCGTGCTCCTCTCCATTCCCTTCGGGATGGCCGTGATCGCTCTCGGCGCGCTGGCCGATCCGATCTTCGAGCTGCTCGGCGGCACGGCCGGAGTCCGGGATTTTGCGAGCGAGTACTTCCGGGTCCGCGTTTATTGCGCGCCCTTCTGGTACATTACCATGGCGCTCTGCAACGCACTCCAGGGAAGGGGCGACACGCGCACCCCCATGATCGTGAACCTCGTGGTCAACGGGCTCAACATCGTGCTCGACGCGCTGCTCATCTTCGGGCTCGGCCCGTTCCCCGAGATGGGCGTGGCGGGCGCGGCTCTGGCCAGCGTGATCGCCTGCGCCGTCGGAATGATTTTGATCCTCGTCCTCTACATCGGCCGCAACGGGATCGATCTCTCTCCTGAAAGGGAACTGATCGCCCCGATCCTCAGACTCGGTCTGCCGATCGGGGTCCGCTTTTTTCTCGATGTGGCGAGTTGGACGCTCTTCACGGCATTTCTGTCGTGGATGGGTGAGGACGAGCTTGCGGCGAATCAGATCGCCATCAATATCATCAAGCTGAGCTTCCTGCCCGGCTACGCCATTTCCGAGGCGGCCTGCATTCTGACCGGGAGGTACAAGGGCGCGCGGGATAGGGTTCTGGTCCGGCGCTCGTTCAGTGCGGCGCTCAAGGTGGCCGTGGGAGTCATGGCAACTTTCGGTTTTCTTTTCTGGATCACGCCCGATCTCTTCTTGAAGTGTTTCCAGAGCGATCCGGCAGTGCTCGGGATCGGGCGGCAGCTTCTTTTTGTGGCCGCCTTCTTCCAGATCTTCGACGCCGTTGCCATGGTGGCTGTGGGAGCGCTCAACGGCGTGGGCGACACGCGTTACACCATGTTCGCGTCGATCTTCGCGTCGTGGATCGTCCTCGTTCCGCTGACCTACGTCCTCGGAGTGGTGGCCGGCCTCGGCGCACTCGGGGCGTGGCTGGCGCTGACCGTGGAGATCATGGTGCTCGCCGTCATTCTCACCCGGCGATTCCGGGGTGATCGCTGGTAGGAGATTCCGGGAGATTTGGGCGGGTCGCCAAGATTGCAATCGATAGCAATCTTGGCGGCCCGTCCCGTTCGGTGTATTCCGTTAAAGTTCCTCATGCCCTTCGGACGAAAAAACTTTTGGTGATTCGCGGCC
>Ga0180429_10000281_pt1 | contig 45749 bp, 38 predicted proteins | sample SS_ome_FD_132428 | JGI IMG/M metagenome (GOLD analysis project Ga0180429, IMG submission 132428) | Hypersaline lake sediment archaeal communities from the Salton Sea, California, USA - SS_1_S_1 metaG | ecosystem: Environmental > Aquatic > Non-marine Saline and Alkaline > Hypersaline > Sediment ... | reverse complement strand
GCCGGACCACCTGGACCGGCACGGCACGATCGAGGAGTACGCGCGGGTCAAGCGCGGCATGACCGACCATATGACCGCCGGAGACTTCGTCGTCACGAATGCGCTCTGCCCTGACTTCGCGCCCGTGCGGTTCGCCAACCAGCTGCCGACGTTCCTCCAGTATCGCTCCGTGCCGGGCGGGCGGTTACGCGGGGCCTGGGTCGCCAACGGGCGGATCAACGTAGATCTGGGCCGCGAGCAGTGCGAGCTGCCCGTCGACTGCGTCAAGCTGCCCGGTGTCCACAACGTGGAAAACGCACTGGCGGTAGTGGTGACGGCGATGCTGATGGGTGCGACGCCAGACACGATCGCGGAGCGGCTGAGCAGCTTCACGGGCTACGAGCACCGACTTGAACGCTGCGCTCAGCGGCCCGCCGGCGTCAGCTTCTTCAACGACTCCAAGGCCACCAATCCCGAGGCCACGATCATTGCACTGCGCGCCATGCAGCCCCCGCTGGCGCTGATCCTGGGGGGGCGAGACAAACTGACGGACCTGACCGACCTCTGCAGCTGTGTGAAGCGCACGGTGCAGCGCGTGGTGCTGTACGGCGAGGCCCGGGAGCGTTTCTCCGCAGAACTGGTGAAGGCGGGGGTGGATGGTGTAGAATTAGTCAGCGACCTGGAGCAGGCGGTTGCGGCTGGCTTTGCCGCGATGCGTGGCACCGGTGGAACGGTGCTGCTGTCACCGGCCTGCGCCAGTTTCGATCAGTATCGCAGCTATGAGGAGCGCGGTGAGCACTTCAAGGAGTTGGTAGCGAGGCTGGATCAGCAGGTCGCAGTGGCCGCCGGCGGCTAGCCGGCTGCCGTGCCCCGCGATGCGGGGATCGAGGGTGAGGTGAAAGTATGAGCAGTGCCGACTGGGTCGGCGTGAAGCCACGCACGGGGTTCCAGCGGGCGAGCAGGCGGACGGCTGCGCTCGGTCGCCGGCAGCGGATTCGCTACTGGCTCAAGCGGCTGCTGGCTGTCGGCGGTTTGTTGGCGGCCGCCGGGCTGATCGCCAGCTTCAGCACGACGGTGTTCCTCAACATCGCGCTGGAGCGTCCGGCCTATGCCGGGTTCTGGCGGCATGCCGGCTTTCTGCTGGCGGGCGCCGTCATGGCGGTCATCGCCGTGCAGTTGATTGTCAGATGCTCGCCGGCCAGGCGTTGGCTGCGGTTCATCGTGCCCGCGGCCTTCTTTCTGTCACTGATCCTGGTCCTGCTCGTGCAGGTTGCCGGGCTGGGCATGGAGGTCAACGGCGCGCGGCGATTCCTGGACCTCGGCTTCGTCCAGTTTCAGCCCAGCGAGCTGCTCAAGGTCTCGCTGGTGCTCTACCTGGCGCAGCTGCTGTGTTGGTGGCGCAAACCGCGCGAGACACAGGGCGGGCCAGCCCCCCGGGAGATGGATGGGGAATCCGCTGACGAGCAGGGAGTCGAGGAGCCGGCTGAATGGTTCGGTGTAGTGCAATCGCGTCGCGGCCCTCGGTCATTCCGCCTGCTGCGCGAAGGGCGCCCGGTGTGGCCTGAGCTGCCCAAGCGCTGCGTGCTGATCGTGGTGCTGGCCTTCGGCCTCACCGCGATCCAGCCCGATCTCGGCTCCGCAGCAATCATTCTGGGCTGCAGTTTCCTGACATTCATCCTGGCGGGCGTCGACTGGCGGCAGTTGCTGGGCTTCGCGCTGCTGCTCGTCGTGGCCGGATCGCTGGCGCTGGGAGTGATGCGCCTGGTCGACGAGGGGCGCTACGCCTACGCAGCGGAGCGGATCACCACCTGGGCTGCCAGCATCACGGGCCCCGCGCCCGGCGAGGACGGCCCGGCCTACCAGCTGACACAAGCGCGGGGCGCGGTGGCGGCGGGTGGATTGTGGGGCCGCGGCTTCCTGCACAGCGATCAGAAGATGAACCGTCTGCCCCTGTCAACCAACGACTTCGTGTATCCCGTGCTGGTGGAGGAACTGGGCTTCATCGGCGGTCTGAGCGTGATTGTGTTGTTTCTGACTCTGGGCTGGGTGGCGGTGCGCCTGTCGCTGTGCTGCCGGGACAGCTTCAACCGCACGGTGATCGCCGCCCTGGGTTTCGCAGTCTGCCTGCAGGCGTTCGTCAACATCGGGGTGACGCTCGGCACGCTGCCCCTGTCGGGCCTGACCCTGCCGTTCTTCAGCGCGGGCGGTACCAGCCTGCTGGTATCAGTGCTCGCACTGGGCCTGATGTATGGGCTGGCCGCGGCGGAAGCACGGACTCAGCGCGCTCAATGAGCCGCTTGAGCAGGCTCCCCATTCGTGAATTGATCGTGCCGGGATGGTCGGTAATTCGACGTACGCGCACGGTATTTCGTGAGGGCACTTAATCCCCGACGGTGGTTGCCAGCGGGCCTAGCACCGTTTATAATCTCCCCCGTTCAATTCGCAGCGGGCGCCCTCACAGCGGGGGAGCCGTTCTGAAGCAGGGCGCTCAGGCCCAATCCAGCATCAGGAGAGGAAGGCGTTGTCGGAATACGCAGGCGTGTTCATCTACTTCGCGATGATGGTAGCCGCCGGGGTCGCATTCGTGGTCATCAGCCACCTGTTCCAGATCCGCGTCAAGACGGACAAGTACGATTGGTCGAGGCCCTACGAGTGTGGAGTGCGGACGGAAGGGCTGCCGCTGGACCGGTACCCGATTCACTATTACCTGGTGGGTATCCTGTTCGTGATCTTCGATGTCGAGACCGTCTTCCTGATCCCGTGGGCCGTGGTCGGTCACGAGTTCAAGGCAGTGGGTGGGCAGATGTTCTGGTTCGTCGAGATGCTGGTGTTCCTGGTGATCCTGGTGGTCGGCTACGTCTACCTGCTGCAACAGCGCGTGTTTGACTGGGGGCATGAGGAGGAGGACGTCACCTAGAGGTGCGACACATACCATGAGCGATCCCGCGAAGAGAATGATCAACGCGCCCTCAATGGACGATAATCGTCCATATATTAACGATTGGTCGCCGGGGGAAGGGGCGTTTTTGCTGACGCAACTGGACTGGCTGCTGAGGCTGGCCCAGACCAACAGTATCTGGCCGCTGACGGCCGGACTCGCCTGCTGCGCGATCGAGATGATGTGCTCGGCCTCGGCGCGCTTCGACCAGGCGCGCTTCGGGATGGAAGTGTATCGCGCCACGCCCCGGCAGGCGGATCTGCTGATCGTGTCGGGCCGCCTGAGCTGGAAGATGGCGCCGATCGTGCGTGAGCTGTGGGAGGAGATGCCGCATCCGAAATGGGTGGTGAGCATGGGTGCCTGCGCCAGCTGCGGCGGCGTGTTCCAGACTTACAGCATCGTACCGGGCGTCGACGCGATCGTACCCGTGGACGTGTACATTCCCGGTTGCCCGCCGCGGCCCGAGGCCCTGCAGGACGGGCTGATCAAGCTGCAAAACAAGATCCGTTCCGGTCAGGCGAAGAACCCCTTTGCCGAGCCGGCCGGAAGGATGGATGGGACTTAAGCAATGACTGACCTGCACGACCACATGGCGCTGGTGAAGAGCACACTTGGGAACCTGGCAGGAGAGCTGCTGATCGAGAACGGCGCCGTCCTGGCCTATGTGGAGCCGGCATCGATCCGTGACGCGCTCGAGCGGCTGCAGGAAGGCAGCGACACGCTGATGGACGTGATGTCGTTCATGACCGCCGTCGACTATCAGCCGCGGGAGCCGCGCTTCGAGGTGGTTTACGAGCTGTTCTCGACCGCGACGCACCAGCGCGTGCGGGTCAAGTGCAGGCTGGAGGATACGGGGCGCGAAGACGTGCTGCCGGAGATCGATACCGTCAGCGACATCTTCCTGACCGCTAACTGGCACGAACGGGAGTGCTTCGACCTGATGGGCATCCACTTCCGCGGCCACCCTGACCTGCGGCGGATCCTGCTGCCCGAGCAATGGGACGGGCACCCGCTGCGCAAGGAGTACCCCTACGATGGCAAGCGCGCCTGGAAGCCGGGCACGACGGTGGTGACCAGCGCGCGGATGGAAGGAGATCTTGGGCTGTAGCGCCCTGCTGCGGGAAAGACAACGATGAGCAAGTTTACTGTTGAAGACCAGGTAGTCGGCAAGCGGATGGTGCTCAACATGGGGCCGCAGCACCCCAGTACTCACGGTGTGCTGCGCCTGGTGCTGGAGCTCGACGGTGAGCGCGTGGTCAAGTGCGTGCCGCACATCGGCTACCTGCACACCGGCATCGAGAAGCTCTCGGAGGAGCACAACTACACCCAGAACATCACCCACTACCCGCGGATGGACTATCTCTCGCCGATGAACAACGAGCTGGCCTACTGCCTGGCCGTCGAGAAGCTGATCGGCCTCGAGGTGCCGGCCCGGGCATCCTACATCCGCGTGGCGATGCACGAGATCACGCGCTGCATGAGCCACCTGTTCTGGATCGGCTCGCATGCGATGGACATCGGCGCGGCGACGGTTTTCCTCTACGCGGTGCAGGAGCGCGAGATGCTGCTCGACCTCTACGAGATGGTCGGCGGGCAGCGGATGATGACCAACTACATCCGGATCGGCGGCGTGCGCGAGGACGTGCCGGAGGAGTTTGACGAGCACGCGCGCAAGTGGGCGCTGGGGTTCCCCAAGCTGGTGGACATGATCCAGGGGCTGCTGACCAAAAACCCGATCTGGACGAATCGGACCCAGGGCATCGGCTACATCGATCGCGAGACCTGCGTCAGTTACGGCCTGATGGGGCCATTGCTGCGCGCCGTCGGCGTCAGTCAGGACCTGCGCAAGGACATCCCGTACTGCCGCTACGAGGAGTTCGACTTTGAGGTGCCGATGCGCGAGGAAGGCGATATCTTCGCGCGGTACGAGGTGCGGCTGATCGAGATGTATGAAGCGGCGAAGCTGGTGCTGCAGGCACTGGACAGGATCAAGGAGACGGCGCCCGGCGACACCATGTGGGAGAGCGACCACTTCGCGCCGCCCAAGCACAGCGAGGTTTACGCGGACATCGAGCGCAACATCCACCACTTCAAGTACTGGACGGAGGGCTTCAAATCGCCCCGCGGAGAGGCCTACGCCAGCGTTGAGAGCAGCAAGGGCGAGCTGGGCTTTTACGTGGTCAGTGACGGCGGGCCCAAGCCGCTGCGTGTCAAGATCCGCGGACCGAGCTTCGTCAACCTGGCGGCGCTGCCGGCCATGATCGAGGGCCACCTGATTGCGGACGTGGCGGCGGCGATCGGCAGCATCGACATCGTGCTGGGTGAGGTGGACCGGTGAGCTTCAGGCGCTACGTCGGCAAGTTCGTGCAGGTCCTGGCGCGGGGCGCCGACGGGACGCCGGTCACCTACCTGGCGAAGCTGTTCGAGTATGAGGCCGGCGGCATCTGGCTGCATCACGATCTGAACGTCTCGCTGCCGGGTGGCGCTGATCGCCAGTGCAGCGGCTACCTGTTCATCCCGCACGAGCAGATCATCAACGTGTTCGGCTGCGACGAGCTGGACCGGGCGGTCGAGGAGCTGCAGACGGCCGAAGGAGGCGGACCATGAGCCATCTGGATCGATACGTCGGCAAGCTGGTGTTTTTCCGGCTGCGTGACAAGCGCTGGATGGAGCCGTTCGGGCTGCAGGGCGAGCTGTTTCTGGGCAAGGTCGTGGCGATCGACGAGCAGGGCATCTGGCTGGATTGGCAGCGCTACCCGCTGGTGAACCAGAAATCGGGCGAACGCAAGTTCTTCCGCGGAGAGCTGTTCCTGCCGCATGACAATATCGCTGGGGCGTTCGCCAGTGAGGAGTTCCAGCGCGATATCGAGGCGCAGCGTGAAGCGGCCCGGCTGGCCCAGGTGGAGCCGGCGGGCGAAGGTTAGAAGTCAGGTCAGAGGAAAGACAGGCACATGGCGGCACTTGAGTTGAGCAGGCTGGAACTACCGGAGCAGATCCGGCGGTTCATCGCCGAGCGGCGGGACTCCTACCCGACGGCCAAGGCGATTCTGATTCCGGCACTGATGGAGTGCCAGAAGTACTACGGTCAGGTGACACCGGAGGCCGCCCGCGCGGTGGCCGAAGAGCTCAGCCTGCCGTTCGCCGAGGTGCAGAGCGTCGTCAGCTTCTACACCATGATGCTGCGGCGGTCGACCGGCGAGTACGTGATCGGAGTGTGCGGAACCTGGAACTGCGCGCACGCCGGCGCCGGCAAGCTGATCGAGCACTTCCGGCAGAAGTACGGCGCCGAGGTCGGCGATACCACGGAGAACGGTCTGTTTACGCTGCTGCAGGTCGAGTGTCTCTGTGACTGCCACAACGCGCCGAGCGTGCAGTTCCTGAAGCGCGGCCCGGAGTTCACCCCTTACTGGTGCAACAACCTGACCGTCGAGTTGTTCGACCAGGTGCTCAGCGAGATCGAGTCCGGGGCCGAGGACGCGCTGCGCGAGAGGTTGGTGCGAATCGAGGAGAAGGCCAACCCGCCGGATGACAAGCGCTGGGTCTGGCTGGTCACGACCAACAACCAGTACCCGGCCTGGCTGGAGCATCGCGCGGGTGAGAATCTGGTTCACGATGCCTACGGCAAGCTGGGCGATCTGAAGGAAACCAATCCCAAGCTGTTCGCGGAGATCCAGGCCGCGCTGCGAGGATAAGCGGAAGATGGCGAAGGGCAAACCGTATCTGCAGAACGGTGTCAGGCACGAGTGCATCACACCCGTGACGACACTCGACATTGAGGCTGGGATTCGCAAGCTGGCGGACTACCGCGCCAAGGCCCGCTACGTGCCGGATGGCGAGCCTGGCGGCTACCGCGCCGCGGAGCACGTGCTGAGGGACGTCTCGCCCGAAGAGATCATCGAGCGGGCCAAGACGGCCGGGCTGCGCGGCAAGGGTGGCGCCGGCTTCCCGGCGGGCCTCAAATGGAGCTTCGTGCCCAAGGACAAGCCCGTGCCCCGCTACCTGGCGATCAACGGCGACGAGGGTGAGCCGGGCACGTTCAAGGACCGCTTCCTGATGGAGGATGCACCGCACCGGCTGATCGAGGGCGCGATCATCGCCTGCAAATCGTTCGGCGCGCATCAGGCCTACTGCTACATCCGCGGTGAGTTCTACGACAGCATTCGCCTGCTGGGCGAGGCGGTCAAGGAAGCCTATGCCGAGGGCATCCTGGGTGATCGCCCCTTCGGCGTCGATTACCCAATCCACTTCGCCGTGCACACCGGTGCCGGCGCCTACATCTGCGGCGAGGAAACCTCGATGCTCAGCTCGATCATGGGTGAGCGCGGCCACCCGCGGATGAAGCCGCCGTTCCCGGCGGTGGAAGGGCTGTGGCGCTGTCCGACGATCATCAACAACGTCGAGACCATCGCCACCGTTCCGGCGATCTTCGACGCCGGCGAGGACTGGTTCACGGCGCGCGGAACCGAGCGTTCGCCGGGCATCAAGGTGGTCAGCGTCAGTGGCTGCGTCCGCAACCCCGGCTGGTGGGAGATCGAGTACGGCACGCCGATCAGCACCATCATCAATGAACTGGCCGGCGGGCTCAGGCCGGGGCGCAAGCTCAAGGCGGTGATTCCCGGCGGATCGAGCTGCCCGCTGATGAAGCCGGAGCATGTGGATACACCGTTCGATTACGAGAGCGTGATGCAGGCGGGCTCGATGCTGGGCAGCGCCGCGATGATCGTGCTGGATGACACGGTGGACATCGTCGAGGTGATGCGCAACTTCTGCCACTTCTACGCGCATGAGAGCTGCGGCAAATGCACGCCCTGCCGCGAGGGGACCCGCTGGATGCTGCAGATCCACGAGCGGATCGTCAACGGCGGGGGTCGCCCCGAGGACCTGGCGCTGCTGCATGACATCGTGCTCGGGATCGAGGCCAAGAGCTTCTGTCCGCTGGGGGATGCGGCGGCCTGGCCCGTGAAGAGCGCGGTGGAACGCTATCCGGAGGAGTACGAGCGCTACTTCGAGACCGCGGGCGGCGGGGGCGAGGAAGAACACGAGGAAACGATGGCTGAGGCCGGGTAAGTTATGGCCAAGAAACCAACCGAGTTCGTGGAAATCGAGATCGACGATCAGCTGGTCAGCCTGCCCAAGGACCAGGTGGTTCTGTGGAGCGCGCGGGCGCTGGGTTTCGACATCCCGCACTTCTGTGCCCACAAGTGGCTGGAGCCCTACGGCGCCTGCCGGATGTGCCTGGCCAAGGTGGAGTTGGGCGGGCGGATGATGCCCAAGCTGCAGACCACCTGCTCGCTGATGCCCGCCGAGGGCATGAAGATCTGGACGCGGCATCCCGAGGTGATCCAGGTGCGCCGCGAGCAGCTGGAGTTCCACCTGCTCAACCACCCGCTGGAATGCCCGGTCTGCGACAAGGGCGGCGAGTGCATGCTGCAGGACCAGACGATGGACCACGGCATGCAGGAGGGGCGCTACATCGAGCAGAAGAAAGTCCGGCCGGACGCGATGATGAACGATTACATCCGGCTGAACTACAAGCGCTGCATCCACTGCAAGCGTTGCGTGAACTACGCAACCGACATCGACGGCAGTTTCTTCCTGCAGTTCGTCGAGCGCGGCGCCGAGACGTTCATCGAGTCGTTCGCCGACCCGACCGAGGCCCCGCGATTCACGGGCAACGTGATCGACATGTGCCCGGTCGGCGCGCTGACGGCCCGCAACTACCGCTTCAAAATGGGGCGGTCCTGGGAGCAGGAGCTGGCACCGTCGGTGGGCAGTCTGGACAGCGTCGGCGCCAACATCTGGCTCAACGGCCGGCTGGGCGACGTGGCACGGATCGTGCCGCGGGACAATCCGGATATCGACAACGGCCTGATCGACGATGCCACCCGCTTCAGCTGGGAGTGCATCGAGGACGAGCGTCGGGTGACCCGCGCGATACTGCGCGACGGCGAGGGCGACGGGCAGGAGTCCCTCTCCCGGCTGAAGGGCGAGGAAGAAGCGGCCCGCCGGCTGCTGGCGGTGAGCAGCGAACACGGACCGGACAGCATCGGCGTGATCGCGGGTGGCGGACTGAACACCGAGGACTACCTGGCGCTGCGCGCCTTCTGCGGGCGTGTGCTCGATACCGCGTATTACCACTGCGGTGACGAGCTGTTCGGGCCGCAGGGGCCGGACGAGGCGGCGGTGGCCGTATTGGGCGGCAGATTCGGCGAGTTGAGTGACGTGCTGGCGGCCAGTACCGTCCTGTCGCTGGGCTGCGACCTGTTTGATGAAGCACCGTCGCTGGGCCTGAGAATCGACATCGCGGCCCGGCGCGGACAGCTGACGCTACTCAGCGCCCGTGGCCATGGCAGCGATACGGATCGGTTCGCCTCGCTGTTCCTCAATTACGGTCCGGGCAACCTGCTGCGGGTGGTGCGCGGCCTGACCAACGCGCTGTCCGGTGAGGGTGAAGTGCCGCCCGAGCTCGAGGAGCTGGCGGAGCGCCTGCGCGGCATTGGCGACGACTGCGCGATCCTGGTCGGTCAGGAGTTGTGGCGCAGCGAGAATCCGCTGGAGCTGCTGCACGCGCTGGAGGCGTTGCGCGGCGTCATCGAGATCAACAACCCGGAGGCCGAAGCCGTCTACCTGAATCCGGTCTACCCCGCGGCCAACAGCGTCGGCGCGCTGCTGGTCAACGACCTGGCGCTGCTGGGCGGTTCCTCATCCAACGGTACCAGGCCGCCGGCGGGCAGCCTGCACGCGGTGCTGGAAGCCGCGGCGAGCGGGAAGCTCAAGGCGCTGCTGATCGTCGACAGTGACGTGCTGACCTGCTATCCGGACCGCGCACTGGTGGAACGAGCGCTGAGCGCCGTCGAGCACGTCATCTACTGCGGACCGTTCGCCACGCCGACCAGCGAAGCGGCGCATCTGCACCTGCCGCTGGGCACCTGGGCGCACTATGACGGTACGGTGCTGAGCATGGAGTGGCGGCTGCAGAAGCGCAGCCGCGCCAGTATCGACAGCGTGGCGCCGTCGCTGCTGGACGTGGTCAACAGCATCGCGGCCGCGATGGACTGCGAGCACGTCGCAGCTGATGCGGATGAGCTGCTTGCAGATCTGGCCCGCGCCGTGCCAGGGGTGCCAAGGGTGAGTCTCGAGACGGTTCCGGCCGCGGGCGTCCTGCTGCGCCTCGAGGGGCTGCCCGACGGCAAGACGCGTATTGTCAACACTCTGCCGGACGTGGTCTCGGGCACGGCCGAGTTTCCGCTGGTCGTCGCGGCCAAGCGCTTCCTGTACAACGACCGGCAGGAGATCCGCTACAGCCGCGTCTTCGACCAGGTGGCCAAGCCGTTCGCTGCTCACGTGCATCCGGATGACCTTGAACGCCTGGGACTGGCGGATGGTGACGAGGTTGCCCTGCAGAGCGACAACGGTGAGGAGTTGACGCTGCCGGTCAAACCGGCCCGCTGGGTCGGGCCCGGCAGTGTTGTGATCAACGATTACTACGTGAAGCAACCCGCCAACCAGTTGGCGGGCGGGGCGCCGGTGCGGGTGGCGCTGAACAAACTGGCCGGGGTGCGGGAGGACTAGCGACGATGCCGCAATACCTGCTGTTGATCCTGATACGCGCCGTGATCTTCGTGATCGTGCTGCTGACGGGATTCGCCTACCTGACCTACCTGGAGCGGCGCGTGCTGTCCTGGTTCCAGTGGCGCGTCGGCCCCAACCGGGTCGGGCCCTGGGGCCTGTTCCAGCCGATCGCCGACGGTGTCAAGGCGATCCTCAAGCAGGAGCTGATCCCGCAGAAGGCGGACAAGCTGCTGTACCTGATGGCGCCGGTCGTGGCCTTCGCCGCCGCGTTCACGATGTTCTCGCTGATTCCCGTCGGAGAGGGCGTGTATCTGTCGGACCTGCCGATCGCGCTGCTGGTGTTCCTCGGGCTGTCGAGTCTGGCGGCCTACGGCGTGATCCTGGCGGGCTGGAGCAGCCAGAACCGCTACAGCTTCATGGGCGCGCTCAGGTCCTGCGCCCAGGTGATCAGCTACGAACTGGGGCTGGGTCTGGCATTGCTGGTGCCGGTGATGATCGTCGGCTCGCTGAGCCTGACCGAGATCGGCATGATCTACCGCAGCGAGTACTGGCATCCGCTGTACTTCATCGTGCTGATTCCGGCCGGCATCCTGTTCCTGATCTCGGCGATGGCCGAGACCGCCCGCATTCCGTTCGACCTGCCGGAGTGCGAGTCGGAGCTGGTGACCGGTTTCCACACGGAGTACAGCTCGCTGAAGTACGCGATGTTCCCGATGGGCGAGTACATCGGCCTGGCCGGCATGTGCGCCATCGCGGTGCACTTCTTCCTGGGCAGCTACACGCTGCCGGTGATCGGCGGCGTCGATCTGACCAACTGGTTTGGGCTGCTGATCGGCAATCCGGGCGCCGTGCTGGGTCCGAGCGAAGGCTACTGGACGGTGCTGAGTATCTCGGCACTCGGTTTCTCGACGACGATGACCTTCATCGTCAAGGTGCTGATCCTGATCTTCGTCTTCATGTGGGTGCGGGCGACGGAGCCCAGGTTCCGCTATGACCAGCTGATGCGCTTCGGCTGGAAGGTGCTGCTGCCCATCGGGCTGGTGCTGGTGTTCCTGGCGGCGGTAATCACGGTCCTCGTGCCCGCAGCCGAGGTAGGGGCTGAAGTCGCGGAGGTGAGTCTATATGTCCCGCGTTAAGGTCTCACTGCTTGGCAGGATCAAAGCCCTGGCCCAGGGCCTGTTGATTACGCTGAGGCAGTTCGGCGGCTCATTCGGCGGCCGCAACACCGTGACGGTGCAGTATCCCAAGCAGAAGCGGCAGGTCGCCGAGCGATTCCGGGGCCTGCACCGGCTGGAGCGCTACACCGAAGGCCCCTACAAGGGCCTGGAGAAGTGCGTGGGCTGCGCGCTGTGCGCGGCGGCCTGCCCGGCCGAGGTGATCACGGTGGTGCCCGGCGAGAACACGGACGAGGAGCGCTACAGCCCGGGCGAGCGCTATGCCAAGGTCTATGACATGGACATGTTGCGCTGCATCTTCTGCGGCCTGTGCACCGAAGCCTGTCCGACGGGCGCGATCGTGATGAAGCACGAATACGAGTTGGCCGACGACAGCCGGCGTGAACCGAACAAATTCATGTATCACAAGGAAGACCTCCTGGATCGGGAGTTCTACTGGTAGAGCTATGAGTTATGAGCTGATGGGCTGGTGGTTGATGGCGGCGATTGCCGTGGTCTGTGCCATCGGCATGTTGTCATCGCGCAATCCGGTGCACAGCGCGCTGTGGCTGGTGGGCAATTTCATGGCGATCGCCGTGATCTTCCTGCTGCTCAGCGCGTCGGTGCTGTTCGCGATCCAGCTGATCGTCTACGCCGGCGCGATCATGGTGCTGTTCCTGTTCGTGGTGATGTTCTTCATGTCGCCACGTCTGCGGCGCTGGATGCGACCTGCGCTGAAGGGGCAGCTGGTGCTGGGCGGGCTGCTGGTGATCGCCTTCCTGCTGCTGCTGCTGTGGGGCGCCTTCGGCAGCGCCTTCGGCACGGTGATCGGCGAGCCGTCCGGCGCCCGGGAGTCGCTGGTGGCCGCCGCGACGGACACTGCGGTGGGCATGGGTGATCCGCGGCCGCTGGGCAACTGGCTGTTCAGCTACCACGTGCTGCCCTTCGAGCTGACCAGCGTGCTGCTGCTGATCGCGATGGTCGGCGCGCTGATGGTGGCGCGCGACATTCGCAGTGAGGGCCGCGACCGCCTGCCGGACACGGCCCCAGTGGTCAGACCCGAGGACGCCGGAGAGGAGGTGCAGGCATGAGCGAGATGGTATCCGGCAGTCTGGTGCTTTCCGGCGTGCTGTTTACCATCGGCGTGCTGGGGGTGATGATCCGCCGGCATCCGGTGGTGATCTTCATGTGCATCGAGCTGATGCTCAACGCGGCCAACGTGGCGCTGGTGGCCTTCAACCAACAGCATTACAGCAACCAGTGGCCGGCGCTCGATGGGCAGGTCTACGCGTTCATGGTAATCGCGATTGCCGCCGCCGAGGTGGCGATCGGGCTGGCGATCATCGTCGCGCTGTTTAAACGGCGTGAGTGGATCGACGTCGATGAGATCAACTTGCTGAGGGGTTAGGGGAATGCTGGAATACGTCTGGTTAGCGATTGCCTTTCCACTGGCAGGGGTGGTCGTCAACGGCATCTTCGGCCGCCTGATCCGCAGCAAGCTGGTCAGCGGCATCATCGGCTGCACGGCGCTGGGCCTGAGCTTCGCCGTGGCGGTGCTGACCTGGATGGACTACGCCTTCCAGCTGTGGACGGTTCGCGACGGGCCGTACTACGAGGTGGTGCTGTGGCCCTGGATCCACGTCGGCAACCTGCAGATCGACGCGGCGCTGCTGGTCGATCCGCTCAGTATCGTGATGCTGCTGTTCGTGACCGGCGTCAGCTTCCTGATCCACATCTACTCGACGGGCTACATGGCCCATGACGACGGGTACAGCCGCTTCTTCACCTATCTGAACCTGTTCGTCTCGATGATGCTGATCCTGGTGCTGGCCAACAACGGCCTGGTGATGTTCGTGGGCTGGGAGGGTGTCGGCCTGTGCAGCTACCTGCTGATCGGGTTCTGGTATCGCGACATGTACAACGCCAACTGCGGGATGAAGGCCTTCGTGGTCAACCGCATTGGTGACTTCGGCGTGCTGATCGGCCTGTTCATGCTGTTCTTGTACTTCGGCAGCGTGAACTTCGTCCACATCTTCAACCACTCCGCGGACGTGTTCAGCGGTGCAGCAGCGTGGGTGCCGCTGGCGATCGGCCTGTTCCTGTTCCTCGGTGCGACCGGTAAGAGCGCCCAGTTCCCGCTGCACATCTGGCTGCCCGACGCGATGGCGGGCCCCACGCCCGTCTCCGCGCTGATCCACGCCGCCACAATGGTCACCGCCGGTGTCTACATGGTGGCCCGGCTCAATCCGATCTTCACCCAGGCGCCGACCGCGGGCTTCGTTGTCGCAGTGGTCGGCTGCTTCACCGCATTCATGGCTGCGACGATCGCGCTGACCCAGCACGACATCAAGAAGGTGCTGGCCTACTCGACGGTCAGCCAGCTGGGCTACATGTTCATCGCCTGCGGCGTGGGCGCCTACTGGGTGGCGATCTTCCACGTGGTGATGCACGCGTTCTTCAAAGCCTGCCTGTTCCTCGGCAGCGGCAGCGTGATCCACGGCATGCACGAGGAGCAGGACACGCGCTACATGGGTGCGCTCAGGAAGTTCATGCCCTGGACTTACGCCACGTTCATGGTCAGTACGCTGGCGATCGCCGGCATCTTCCCCTTTGCGGGATTCTTCAGCAAGGACGAGATCCTCTGGCAGATTGCCATCTGGCAGGCCGAGTTTGGCTGGGCGCCGGCGGTGCTGTGGATTGTCGCGGCGCTGACCGCGCTGATGACGGCGTTCTACATGGGACGCGTGACCTATAAGACGTTCCTCGGCAAGGAGCGCTGGACCAGCGACTTCAAGGCCAAGCACAAGCACCCGCACGAGTCCGGGCCGGCGATGGTGGTGCCGCTGGTGGTGCTGGCGGCACTGGCGATCATTGGCGGCGCGGCGTTATTCATGCCGCCCTGGACGATGGGGCTGCAGCACACCACGCTCAAGACGTTCATGGCGCCCAGCACTGATCCGGCCAGCTTCGTTGAGTTGCCGGCAGCCCACGAGGTGCCGGCCGTCGAGGTCGCGCATGCCGCCGAGCACGGGGCCGAGCATGGTGCGATGGAAGCCGGTCATGGTGCGGAGCATGGGGCCGCCCATCACGAGGCGTTCGTGATGCTGGGCAGCCACACGACAACCGAAATCCTGTTTGCCGCCTTCAGCGTGCTGTTGGCGCTGATCGGCCTGATTTGGTCCTGGGTCTGGTTCGTGCCGCGTTTTGGCGCTACCGAGAAGTGGAAGCAGCGGCTGAAACCGCTCTACGGATTCAGTCTCGGCAAGTGGTTCTTCGACGAGCTGTATCACCGGGTGATCGTGGTGCCGGGCACCGCGGTGGCCTACGCCTGCTGGCGGTTCTTCGATCTGAAGATCGTGGACGGGATCGTCAACGGCACGGCGTGGGTGATCGGCGTGATCGGCCAGCTGACGCGGCCACTGCAGACCGGCTTCGTCCGCAACTACGCCCTGTACGTGCTGCTGGGCGCAGTCATTCTGATGTTGTGTAACCTGACCAAGTAGGGGTAGAGAGTGCTGATAGAGGACAACATTCTCTCGATCGTCACATTCCTGCCGCTGGTGGGGGCGCTGGTCCTGCTCGTGCTGCCCAACGCGAACGAGTACAAGCGCGCCTTCCGCTGGGGCGCGCTGGGAGTCAGCATTGCGACCTTCCTGGTCAGCCTCTACCTGCTGGTGGGATTCCAGGCCGACGGCAGCCTGCACTTCGTGATGAAGCTGCCCTGGATTCCGGCGATCAACGCGTATTACTCGATGGGCGTCGACGGGATCAGCCTGTGGCTGGTGTTGCTCAACACCTTCCTGTTCCCGCTGGCGATCCTGTCCAGCATCGGCGTGATTACGACGCGCGAGAAGGCCTACTACATCCTGATGCTGGTGCTGGAAACCGCGGTGACCGGCGTGTTCCTGGCGCAGGACCTGCTGCTGTTCTACTTCTTCTGGGAAGCCGTGCTGATCCCGATGTACTTCCTGATCGGCATGTGGGGCGGCAAGCAGCGCCTCTACGCCACCACCAAGTTCGTGCTGTACACGATGGTCGGCTCGCTGCTGATGCTGGTCGCCGTCATCGCGCTGTACCTGCACTCGGGGAACTTCAATGCCGAGCATGTCGGCAGCTTCGATCTGGCCGCGTTGATGGCCATGCCGAAGCCGGCGAGCTTCCAGCTGTGGTGCTTCCTGGCATTCGCGCTGGCCTTCGCCATCAAGGTTCCGCTGTTCCCGTTCCATACCTGGCTGCCCGACGCGCACACCGAGGCGCCGACGGCCGGCTCGATCATCCTGGCGGGCGTGCTGCTGAAGATGGGCACCTACGGTTTCATCCGCTTCGCGATCCCGCTGTTCCCGGATGCCCCGTTCTATCCGCTGGGCGGCGGCGCGCTGGTCTTCACCATGCGTGAGCTGATTATGGCGCTGTCCGTGGTCGGAATCATCTACGGCGCACTCGTGGCGGCCGTGCAGATCGACGTCAAGCGGCTGGTGGCCTACAGCTCGGTGGCGCACCTCGGCTTCGTGATGTTGGGGCTGTTCAGCTTCCAGCAATGGGCGGTGGACGGCGCGATCCTGCAGATGGTCAGTCACGGTATCAGCACCGGCGCGTTGTTCATGCTGGTCGGGTTCATCTACGACCGCCGGCACACGCGGCTGATCGCCGACTTCGGCGGGCTGGCGCGCCCGATGCCGGTCTACTTCAACTTCTTCCTGGTGATGATGCTCAGCAGCGTCGGCCTGCCGTCGCTTAACGGGTTCGTCGGTGAGTTCCTGATCCTGATCGGCAGCTTCCAGGTCAACTGGCTGATGACGCTGATCGCCACCACCGGCGTGATCCTGGCGGCGGTCTACCTGCTATATATGTTCCGCCGCGTGTTCTTTGGCGAAATCACGCGGCCCGAGAATCGTGAGCTGCGCGATCTGGTGCCGCGCGAGGTCTGGTCGGTGCTGCCGCTGGCGGTGATGGCATTCGTGATCGGGCTCTTCCCCACGATGTTCCTCGGGCGGGTCACGCCCGACAGCCGCCCGGTCATTCAGCTGATGGAGGACGCCGAGCAGCGCGCCGAAGAACAGCTGATAGTCCGATCTACGCTCGGTGAGCAGGCGGTCACCGCGCTGCTGACGCGACGCGACGCGGGAGGTGACCAGTGAGCAATCCAGTGGTCCTCAACCTGGGACAGATGGGCTACCTGGGGCCGGTCCTGCTCATTGTGGCGACGGCCCTGGTACTGCTGGCGGCCGACGTCGCTGTGCGGATGGCGCGCGTTAAGCGCGGGCTCTCACTGACGCCCAGCTTCGTGATCACTGTCGCGGGCACCGTTGCCGCCGCGGTGTATGCGCTGGTGATGTGGCAGCAGCTCAGCGCCAGTGGGGCGAGCGTACTGGCGCAGCTGTTCACCGCGGTCGGCGCGCCGCGGGTGGTGGGCGCTCAGGGCGACTCACCGAGCTGGACGGCGGGGGCCCTGTCGATCGACTACTTCTCGATCTTCATCATGCTGGTGGTCTGCGGCATTCTGCTGCTGGCGGCACTGAGCCTGCTGCCTTATCTCAGGCGCCGCGGCCTGCACCGCAGCGAGCTGTTTCCGCTGCTGCTGCTCAGCGCCAGCGGGATGATGCTGCTGGGGATGAGCCGCGACCTGCTGATCACCTTCATCTCGATCGAGATTCTGTCGCTGCCGCTGTACGTGCTGTGCGGGCTCGACGAGCGCAGCCGCGCCAACCAGGAGAGCTCGCTGAAGTACTTCCTGCTGGGGGCGTTCGCCAGCGGCTTCTTCATCTACGGCTCGGCGCTGGTCTACGGTATCGTCGGCCACCTGAACTACGCCGCGATCGCGCACTACGCGATGCACAACCTGGAGCTGTCGACGATCTTCGTGGTCGGTCTGGCGCTGGTCGGGGCCGGGCTGGCCTTCAAGCTGGCGCTGGTGCCGTTCCATGCCTGGGTGCCCGACGTCTATCAGGGCGCACCGACGCCGATCACGGGTTTCATGGCGGCGGGCGTCAAACTGGCGGTCTTCGCCGCGGCGCTCAGGCTGATCCTGGAGGGGCTGCCGCAGCTCGACCCCGCCGTCTGGCGGACGGGACTGGTACTGGTCGCCGCGCTCTCGATGATCGTCGGCAACCTGCTGGCGATCCACCAGATGAGCGCCAAGCGGCTGCTGGCCTATTCGGCGATCGCGCACACCGGCTACATCGCGGTCGGGTTGTCGGCCGGGTCGGCGGCGACCGCGACCAGCGTGCTGGTCTACCTGGTGGGCTACGGGCTGGCCGGGCTGGGGGCCTTCGTGCTGATCAGCTATCTGGCGCCGGCCGGGCAGGACGACATCTATCTCGACGAGATGAACGAGCTGTCGCGGCGCGCGCCGGTGACCTCGCTGGCCTTCGCGGTGCTGCTGCTCAGCATGGCGGGCTTCCCGCTGACGCTGGGTTTCATCGGCAAGCTGATGGTGTTCACCGATGCCTGGCAGGCCGGGCTCTACGGCCTGGTGATCCTGGCGGTGCTCAACAGCGTGGTCAGCGTCTACTACTACCTGCGGTTCGTGCTGGCGATGTACATGCAGCAGCGGGCGCCGGGCGCCGCCGACCTGGCGCTGATGCGGATGCCGACGGCCTACGTGCTAACGGGCATCGTGACGGTCGGTCTGACGCTGCTGCTGGGCGTGATGCCCCAGGTGCTGATCTACTGGGCGCAGAGCTGCCAGCTCGGCGGGTTATAGCGAGGATCGGACTGCGATGCGGCTGCCGCTGACAGGGAATGAACCGGTGGATGCCCTGCTTGAAGCGTTCCCGGCCGCGCAGCGCTGGTTGGGGGATCGCAACGTTATCTGCACCCAGTGCGGCGAGGTGTTCTGGGGCTCGCTGCGCGAGCTGGCCGAGTATCGCAAGATCGAAGGCGCGGCCTTTGACGCGCTGCTGGCGGAGTTGAATGAGCTTCTGAGCGCCCCCGAAGCGGGTCGCGATGCCTAGATCGGCCGGCCGCTGTGATCCAGCAGGCACTCGCGCGCGATCAGCGCGGGCTGGCAACCCGTCAACTCCGCAAGCCGGTCCGCCAGGCGCACGATATTGAGATTAAGCTGGCCGCTGGCGGCGCCGTCCAGCGTGAGAATCCGACCAGCGCAGCTGCAATCCAGCAGGGCGGTGCGCAGATCCTGCTGCTTGCCGGCGGCGGTCTGGGCCGTGAGGTCGGCGGAGTCGAGCGCGGTCATCACCCCATCCGCCGGTTCGTTGTATTCCAGGCGGTAGCGCGCGGCGTTGACCAGCTTGCTGACCGGCAGGGCGGCCGGGGGCATGGCGGCCAGCGCGACGACGAAGTCCCGGGGCTGGGATGCCTTCGCCAGCCGGACAGCGGCGTCCTGCACTTCTTGTCCACCCCAGTCCAGCTCCTCGCGCAGCTCGATGTCCAGCAGTTCGTTGTCAGCCAGCACGCCCAGCGGGAGTGCCGGGCCGAAGGTCAAGCGCGGCTTGGGCGAGTACTTGCCGCTGGTGGCGAAGGGGATCTCGGCGCGGCGCAGCAGACGGATCACGAAGCGCAGCAGGTCGCGGTGGCCGACGTACATCAGCACCTGATCCTTGCGGTAGCGCAGCCTCAGTCGCTGGCGCACTCAAGCTCCCCGGCCTGAAGCCCCGGATTCCAGTTGCAGTCGGCGTCGAACTGCGCGGGCTCGACTCCGGCCTCGACCGTCAGCCTGAGCAGCCAGGCCATCATGTCGGCGTTGTCCAGACAGAAGCGCGCAGCGGCGAACTTCACCTGGGCGCCCAGCTTGTCCGCCTCCGCCTGGAACCGCCGCCGGATGAAACCGTTGATCGCCACGCCGCCGGAGACCGTGACCAGCTGCACACCATGTTGGGCCACGGCGTCAGCCACCTTGATCCACAGCGACTCGGCGACCACTGAGAACAGCGCTGCCAGCAGGGATGGGTGTTGCTCAGCCGGCAGGACCTTGTCACCGACGGGGTCGCCCATGCGGGCAATTCTCAGCACCGCCGTCTTGAGTCCGCTGTAGCTGAAGTTGAGATCACCGGAGCCGCGCATCGGTACGGGCAGAGAGTAGTCTCCCTCGTAGCGGGCATCGTCGCTCAGGCCCGGGTGCCGGCGCGCCAGCTGCTCCAGCACGGCGCCGCCGGGATAGCCGTGGCCCAGCATCGCGCTGACCTTGTCCAGAAGCTCGCCGACCGCGTCGTCGCGGGTCTGGCCCAGCAGCTGAAGGTCCGTCAGGCCGTGGACCAGAAACAGCTCGGTGTGGCCGCCGCTGATCAGCAGCGCGAGGTGAGGGCAGGGGATGTCGGCAGCGGCTGCATCCTGAGGCGCAGCGCCGCCCTGATCGGGGATGAACGGGCTGAAGACATGGCCGGTCAGGTGGTTGAGGCCGTAGAGCGGCACGCGGAGGGCGCGGGCGACGCCACGGGCGAAGTTGATCCCCGCCAGCAGACAGCCGGGCAGGCCCGGCCCGGCGGTGACACCAAGGTGAGTGATCTGCGACACAAGATCAGGATCGAGTTGGGCCCAGAGCTGGGGCAGGTCCGACAGGTGCGTGCGCGCCGCCAGCTCCGGCACGCAGCCGCCGTAGGGCTTGTGCCGCTCGATCTGGCTGGCCAGCAGCGAGGCTTGAAGCCGTCCCTGCGCGTCGCAGATCGCGATGCCCGTCTCGTCGAAGCTGGTTTCGATCGCCGCGTACACTGTGAGTATTGTAGCGGGACGGCACGGACATCGGCGTATACTGGGGTGCACTGATGCTCTGCACCAGAAGCGTGTCCTGGCTAATCGTGCTGCTTGCAGTGCAGTGCACTGCTGCGTCATGTTGGTACAAGCCAGCGTTCTCTCCGGGAGGAAGCCTGGCAATCTCAAGCGCGGATGGCAGGCCCGTGTACATTTGCGGCGACACTCAGCTGCACTTCGATTGGGATGGCGAAGTTGTTGGCTTGCGCCCGATTGCCTCGGGGGGTGTTTGCGAAACGCTCATGTTGCCGGCGTGCACGCCGGTGCCACAGCCGTGGGCCGAGCAGTTCATCTCGGAGACAGACAGAATAACGGAGCAGGTGTGGTTGCCGTCAGACACTGCTCCCAGGGGCTGGCGCACCATTGGTGTAGTGACACTGGCGAAGGACTCTGTAGGTTCGACCAACGCTGGGCGAGGGCTCGAGATCACCGCATACTGCGTTGACACGCAGAGCTGTGAACTGCTGGCGGAGTTCGATCTCGACGAGATGTACTCTGGGCTGTACGGACGACCGCGGGAGGAACTCACGCGGGCAGCAGTGCACCAAGCCAGCATCGGACCGGACGGCGCGATCGGGCTAATCGTGTGTTTCACGATGGCTGGCGATTATCTGTGGGATGTCGGGCTGTGGAACGACGGGCGCTGGACACCTTTGCCGACTCCCCAGGGCTACTTCGAGCCTGGCGAAATCGTGGTGGGCCCCAATAACGGCGCGTTTGTCAGGTACTACGGCTCGGGACCGGCGAACCTGCTGTTCTACACCAGCGATGGCGCTCTGCTGAACGCAGTTTCGACGAGCACACGGCAGCTGGAGTCACTTGCTGATCGCTGGTTCAGGCAGTCTGCAATTGCGGCGGCAGTATGGGGATCCGGTGCCCTTGCCGCTGTCGCGCTTGTGGGTCTGATCTGGTGGCTGCTGCCGCTCCGCCGCGCGGCGCAGCGCGCATAGGCTACAATCCCCGCGTGCCGATACCCAACGAGCTGCTGTGGCTGGGTTTCCTGCTGCTCGACCTGCTGCTGGTGCTGCTCGTCTACCGGTTGTTCGGGCCGATCGGCCTGGTGGCCTACATCGTGCTCTCCATCATCGTCTGCAACATCCAGGTGCTCAAGGTCATCGAGCTCTGCGGCGTGCCGACCACGCTCGGCAACATCCTTTACGGCAGCATCTTCCTCTGTACCGACCTGCTGGGCGAGGTCCATGGTAAGGACGCCGCCAAGCGCGCCGTCTGGCTGGGATTCACCGCGATGGTGCTGGTCACCATCTTCATGCAGCTCGCGCTGCTGTTCACCCCCGCGCCCAGCGACGAGTTCCACGGGCACCTAAGCGCGCTGTTCAGCTTCCTGCCGCGGATCGTGGCCGCCAGCCTGATCGCCTACGTGCTCAGCCAGTTGCACGACGTCTGGGCCTTTCACTGGCTGCGCGACCACTTCCAGGGCCGCTATCTGTGGCTACGCAACAACGCCAGCACCTGGGTGAGTCAACTACTCGACTCCAGCGTGTTCGTGTTGCTGGCCTTCGCCCCGCTGCCGCCGCTGGGCAGCGTGCCGGGCTTCGAGTCCTGGGCGGTGGTGCTGCAGATCTGGCTGACCACGTACGTGATCAAGCTGATCGTCGCCGTCGTCGATACGCCGTTCATCTACTGGGGGCGGGCGATCGCCAAGCGGCACGGCGTACTGGCCGGGTAGAATATAGGTGTGAATACTACCGCTACCGGCAACGTCATGACACGTATGAACCGCCTTCTGGGATGGCTGCTGATCTGCAGCGGCGTGGTGCTATCGGCCAGCTGCGGCTGCGGTGTGGGCAACCTGCAGCCGGTGGGCCGCAGCCTGGACAACGGTCGGGTGGTCTACCCCGGCGATACGGTGGAAACCGCCGACTATGCCGAGCTGTACGGGACGACTCCGGTCGATCCGAAGATGGCGCGACTGCTGAAGTGGCCGGTGCTCAAAGCCTCGGGTCAGCTGCCGCCGCTGCCGCTTGCCAGCGCGCTGGGTCGGTTGCCCAGCGAGCTGTCGCAGCGCGAGCACACGGGCGACGACGCCTATGACTGGTCGGGCAACGCGAGCCAGGGTACCGGCACCATGCAGCTGGCGGCGGACCCCAGCGGCATCAGCTGGGCGATCTATGAGCTGGCGGACATCGGTCTCTACGATCAGCTGCAGCGGCTGTACGTCGAAACGTCGGCCGGCGTTTTCTCCGGAGAGGACCCCGGGTACTGGGTCGGCTTCGCCAACTACGACGAGGACAGCTGGGAGGTCAAGGCGCTGACGCAGGTCGCCGACTACCAGCGTTCGATCGGCCTGACCGCTCCGTACGTCAGCAGCCAGGGACGAGTCTACGTGTTCATCCTGGTCGCCAGCGGCCAGAGCCTGACCGTCAACCGCGTGGCCCTCGACGTCGACCATCCGACGTGGGTGGAGTTCACGGCGGATGAGGGGCCCGACGCGGGCTGGATGCCGGCGATCGCCTTCACCCAGACCGGCAATCCGCTGGCGGTGTACATCGACGACGAGTTCAACAAGCCGAGATGGGTAATTGGTGACCGCACCCAGGATCTGCGCGAGGAGGACAGCTGGACGATCGGCTCGGTCGACGCTCAGCCGGAGGGCGAACCCGCCTGGCCTGATGTGGTCATCGACCCGGTCACGGGCAATCCGCGCGTCAGTCTCTGCTATCACGAGATCGTGGGCCAGTCCAACAACTCGCGGATCGGCCTGAGCGTCATGCTCTCACTCGGCGGCAATCCGTTCTACCTGAACTACGGCCTGAGCTATGTGGACGGCGCCGTCTACTCCAGCGTGGACCGCCATCCGGTGACCGGCGCCTACGGCATCGCCAGCACGGCACTCAACCTGAACACGGCCGGCAAGGGCACGGATCTCAACTACCACGTGTTCCAGATCAATGATCCCGGCAACATCGCCGACGACGATCCCTACACCTACGTTGCCAACTACAGCGAGCTGTTCGGGCAAAGCAGCTTCGAGTATCCGCATCTGCGCTACCACCCAACGGGCGGCAACGCCACGTTGTGCATCAACGGCGGCTATGTCTACTTCGAGAACACGCTTGAGGACTGGTGGCTGCCCTCGGAGTTCTCCGACTCCGGAGACATCGGCAGCGTCGCCTACAGCCCGATCGACAGCCTGATCGGCCACTCCTTCAATCGCACTGGCGAATTCAGCGGCGAACTGCTGTTCATCGAGTCCAGCGCCAGCACGCCCGGCAGCCAGGAGCAGGTGGCCTCCATCGCGCGCTCGATCGGCACGGAGTTCATCGGCGGCGCCAGCCAGCTGGCCTACATGGCGGACGGCACACCGGCCATCGCCTACACCGAGAGTGACGGGTTCTACACGGACGTGAAGTACGCCTACCTGAATGGCAGCGGCTGGCTGACTGAGCATGTATCAAATGATCCGATGCCCGTATCGGCGCCGGAAGAAGTGCTGGTTGACCTGGCCTTTGACTCCGGCGACGTCGCCGCGGTCTGCTACAACCGCGTGGCCGGCAGCGTGTGTTCGCTGCGCGTCGCGATGCGGGGTCTGTAGAACGGGCCGATCCAGCTTCTAGCCGGCAAGGGACTCGACCCTGGCCAGCACCTGCTTGCGCCACTTGGCAAGTGTCTCCGGCACAGTGGTCTCGAGGTAGACCCGAACCACTGGCTCCGTCCCGCTGGCGCGGATCATCGCCCACGAACCGTCCTCAAACAGGTACTTGAAGCCGTCGGTGGTGATCCTTGACTGAATACGCCTGCCCGCGAAGTCAGGCTTGTCATATGCCGTCAGCGCAGCGAGCAGCCGCTGCCTACGCTCCGCGGCCAGCGGGAGGTCGAGGCGCACGTACTCGCGCGCACCGAGCCGCTGATGCAGTTCGCCGAGCAGCTCCGCGAAGCTCTCACCGGTTGTGGCCGCGAGTTCCATCATCAGAATCGCGGCCAGGATGCCGTCCTTCTCCGGGATGTGGCCCTGGATGCTGATGCCACCGGATTCCTCGCCCCCGATCAGCGCGCCGTGGCGCAGGCGCTCACCGACGTACTTGAACCCGACGGCCGTCTCCACCAAGCCCAGCCCGTGTTCCCGCGCCACGCCGTCCAGCAGGTGGCTGGTCGCGACCGTGCGTACCAGTTCGCCGGTCAGGTGCTTGTAGCGTATCAGGTAGTCCGCCAGCAGTGGCAGGGCCTGGTTGGCGCCGAAGTAGTGGCCCCGGGGATCGACAATGCCGAAGCGGTCCGCATCACCGTCTGTGCCGATCAGGACGTCGCAGTTGTCCTCGACGAGTCTGGCGCTCAATGGTGTGAGGTTGGCTGGACTGGGATCGGGGATTCCGCCACCGAAGTAAACGTCGCGCTGGTCCGCGATCGTGACGACCTCAAGGCCGGCGCGCTCGAGATAGGCGTCGAGGTAGCCGGTCCCCACGCCATGCATTGGGTTGTACAGCACACGTAAGCCGCCGCTGGACAGGCAGTCGGCGTTGACAAGGGTATCGAGGTGCTCGAAGTACGGCTCGCGCAGCTCTATCTGATCCCCATGCCACGCTGTGGCCAGCGTCGGTGGTGAGAAGGACGGCGCCAATTCGGCGATCAGGCTGGTGATGCGCTCCGTCGTTTCCGGCATTGCCGGCCCGGCAAAGTGCGGGATGAACTTCAGCCCCTGGTAGTAATGCGGATTGTGGCTGGCGGTCAGCTGGACCGCCCCGGCCGCCTGAAGGTGCTTGACGCCGAAGGCTACCACCGGTGTAGGCACCGGACCGGCGCAAACCACCACCTCCCGGCCCAGAGTCCGCAGATGGGTTGCCAGGTGCGCGGCGTACGCTTCAGCGGCGAAACGCCGGTCACAGCCGATCAGCAGCGGGCCGGTGGCCTGGTCCGATTCCAGGAGGTGCTGCGCGATCGCCGCGCCAACCAGCGCGACGTTGTCGAAGGTGAAGTCGTCCGCGACTACGCCGCGCCAGCCATCCGTGCCGAACTTGATCCGTGGTATCTCCATCGCGCCTGGTATCCCTGAGCCAGCATTGTATACGCCAGAGGTGGGCCGGCGCGCAGCCTAGAGCAACTTGGCGCTGATGTGTTGCCGCTGTAAGTCAAACAGGCGGTCGAGCGCATTCTGGGCCAGATCGAGCATCCCGTCCAGGTGCTCGCGGTTGAATGCGCCGTGCTCGTTGGTGGCCTGGATTTCCGCGAAACCGCCGGTGGACAGCCCGATTACGTTGGCGTCGACCTCGGCGTCGCGGTCTTCAACGTAATTCAGATCGAGCCGTGGCTCGCCGTCGACGATCCCGACCGAGACGGCCGCCGCCAGGCACTGCAGCGGGTTGCCACGAAAGCGATGCTGCTCGGTGGCAACCAGGTTCGCCAGCGCCACCATCCCGCCCGTCACGCTGGCGGTGCGCGTGCCGCCATCGGCGACGATCACGTCGCAGTCGATGTGGATCGTCATCGGTGGCAGCATCGCAAGGTCCAGCGCCGCACGCAGGCTACGGCCGATCAGCCGCTGAATCTCCTGCGTCCGGCCCGAGAGCGCGCGGCGCTCGCGGTTCTGCCGCGGATCGCCCGCGCTGGGCAGCATGCTGTACTCGGCCGTCAGCCAGCCGGCACCGGCGCCGGCCAGCCAGCCCGGTACGCGCTCCTCGACGCTGGCATAGCAGAGGACCTTGGTGGCGCCGCAGGAGATCAGGGCGTCGTTCTTGCGGAAGCTGTCCGCCTCGATCGTGACGTCGCGCATGTCAGCCGGTTGCCTGCCGTCAATACGGGCCATAGCTCAGTCCTCGCAGGGATTCACAATGTACATCGACGTGAACTCGCGGATCGGGCGGCCCAGGGCGCGCTGCCCGGTCTGGTAGAAGGCCTCGCCGGGCAGGGAGCTGTAGAGCCGCAGGCGGCCGGGCCGCGCATCAGGTTCGGGGGGCCGCAGGTTGATGATCAGCTTCTCCGCCAGACACTCCGCCGGATCGATGAAACTCAACTCGGACGATACCTGCTGCATGTACGGCTGCAGCAGAGGGTAGTGCGTGCAGCCGTGCAGAATGGTGCTGACGCCCTTGTTCAGGAGTGGCTCAACATACATGCGGGCTGCGGCCAGGTTCGCATGCTCGTCCTGGAGATGGGCCTCGGTCAGTGGAACGTATTCCGGTGTGGCAACCGCGATGATTTCAACTTCCGGCAGCGCCTCGCGCAGCTTGCGTTCCCAATACCCGGAACGTATCGCCGCCTCGGTGGCGAACAAGGCGATGGTGCGTGACGTTTGGGGCTGCGCGCGCAGCCACTCCACCGTGCTGGTGACCAGATCATAGACCGGAATGCCGAAGCTCTTCAGTTCGCCTTGCCCCAGGGCGCTGTTGGAGGCGTTGCAGCCGACGGCGAGGATGTCCATGCCCTGACTCAGCAGGAATTCGATGCTGTTGCGGGCGAAGCGCGCGAGTTGATCCAGTGAGCGGCCGCCGTAGGGCATGTTCAGCGTGTCACCGAAGTACAGCAGGTTTAGATCCGGGCGGCGGCGCAGAATGGCGCCGGCCACGGTGAAGCCGCCGATACCGCTGTCGAACACCCCGATGGTCGGGGTGGAGACGGCCGGGGAAGTAGGTTCTGATGCTGTCGTCGCTGCTGTTGTGTCCACTGGGCTTAAGTCCTTCGCGGGGCCGATTATAGGCTATCGAATGCCATCCACCAAGCGACGGCGGTCGTGAAACGACCCCGCGACGGAGACGGTCCATGTCCTACAATGCAGGCCGTGCGCACGCTGATCACCGGGGTAGGGGGACAGGACGGGGGCTACCTGGCGGAGCAACTCGCCGCGAGCCAGACTCCATCACTGGGTCTGCTGGCGCCCGGTGAGGCCGTTCCGTCCCATCTGATGAAGCTGCAGAGCAACGGTCAAATCGAGCTGGCGGCCTGCGACCTCGCCGATCACGCGGCCTTCCGGCAACTGCTGCGCTCGGTTCAGCCGGATCGCGTCTTTCACCTGGCAGCAGTGTCGCACCCCCCGACGGCCGAGCGTGATCCGGCGGCCAGCCGCGCGGTCAACGTCACTAGTCTCGAAGTACTGCTGGACTGGATGCGGCGCGACCGGCACGACGCGCGGTTGCTTACGGTCAGCTCCGCCGCGATCTTTGGCCTGCCGGATTCGCAGCCCCAGGACGAGAGGACACCCGCCCGACCGGTGAACGAATACGGGCGGCAGAAGCTGCAGGTTCGGCAGCTGGCGGCGGAGGCCAGGACCGCCGGCCTGTTCGCGGCCTGTGCGATACCCTTCAATCATGAGAGCCCGCGGCGCAGCGAGGAGTACGTCTTCGCCAAGGTCTGCCGCGGCGCCGCCCGCATCTCCCGCGGAATGCAGCAGCAGCTCAGTGTCGGCAATCTGCGCGCCCGGCGAGACTGGGGCTACGCGCCGGAGTACGCGACCGCGATGTCCTGGATGCTGGAGATCGAGCGGCCGACTGAGCTGGTATTGGCCACCGGAGAAGCACACAGCGTTGAGGAGCTGGTTGCGGCGGCCTGCGCCCGTGCCGGCGTGGAGGTGGGCAGGCGCGTCACCAGTGATCCGACGCTCGTGCGTGGGGACGATGCCCCGGAGCTCGTGGGCAACGCCCGGCGCGCGTGGGAGGAGCTTGGCTGGGAGGCCGCCACACGGTTCGTCGACCTGGTGGCGCTGATGGTGGACTCAGCCCTGACTGAGCCTGGCTAGCCCTTCAGCACCGCTCTACTTCCACTTGATCGTGCAGCCCATGGCGCCCGTCTCCGACGGGTCGGGTGGGTTGCCCGCCAACAGCGCCTCGAGAGCATTGCGCAGATCATGGCTGCGGGCCTGACGGACGTCCTCATGGTTGTCATCGATGCGACCGTGGTAGCGCAGCAGACCGTCCGCGTCGAAGACGAACACCTCGGGCGTGCGCTCGGCGCCGAAGGCCCGGGCCATGTCCTGGCTCTCATCATGCAAATAGGGGAAGTTGTATCCTTTCTCCAGGGCCCGTCGCTTCATGTTATCGAAGCTGTCCGCCGGATGCGTCAGGGCGTTGTTGGCGCAGATCGCCGCGAAGCTTACTCCGCGCTCAGCGTAATCATCCTGCATCGCGATCACGCGGTCCTGATTGGGAATCACGAACGGGCAGTGATTGCACCAGAAGATGATCACGGTTGCCGCCTCGCCCTTGAGGTCGTCGAACGTGTAGGTGCCACCGTTGGTGGCGGGCAGTGAGAACCTCGGTGCCGGACTTCCAAGTGCCAGTGCCATTTTGCGATCTCTCCCTCAGGTGCTTGACCGATCCTGTGAATAGGGTATATTACCTTCACCTGTCGGAGGCATGTCTATTGTGTATGGACAGGAAGGAACAACATGCGTAACTTGATACTGGTATCCCTTGTATCCCTAGCGGTGCTGTGGGCCGGCAGCGCAATGGCCGAAGAGGAGACCTCCCTCTACTGCATCAGCATGCCGTGGTGCTGCGAGTTCTCCTGCGTGGTCATCGACATCGACTGCGATTGCTGTTGCCCGACCAACTCGCCGCTCACGGTCGAGTTCCTCGATCGCGCGGGCCAGGTGCTGGGCAGCTTCGAGGTGCCGAACTACTGCTGCCTTTGCGACGAGTACTACGCCGCGTTGGACAATCCGGTCAACGCCGGTGACGTCTGCTCGATCCGGCTGCGCAAGCCCGATGAGGCCTGCGCCTGCCTGTGGATGTCGCTGAAGGTGCTGTGCGGCGATGCCTGCTGCGCCAAGTGGTACAAGGTCTTCAAGGGCGACGTGTGGTGCTGGCAGCCGGTGCCGGTACCCCCGGCTCCGACTCCCGAGCCCGTGGTCGAGACTCCGCCACCGCCACCGCCGCCAGTGGTGGCTCCGGAGCCCGAGCCCCAGATGGAGTACGACTACTTCCCGCCGCAGGTTGAAGAGGAGCAGGAAGTGATCGTCGTCGAGGGGCGCGGCTAGCTAGCCTGCTCGGAAGGGGCAGGAGAATCGTGTCGCCGGGCATCGTGCGCGTCTGCGGCTGTTTCCGGTTGCTGACCTGATCAGCTGGCTGGCCACCAGTCCGGCTTGGTTGCGGGCTGCGTGTCCTCGTCACGCATGAAAGCCCGCAGGCGCCCCTCATCCCAGGTTTCGACGCCCAGCTTCTCAGCCTTGGCCAGCTTGCCGCCGGCGCCCGGGCCGGCGATTACCAGCGCCGTACGCTTGCTGACGCTGCCGCTGACCGTCGCGCCGTTGAGTTCGAGCCACTCGCGCAGCTGATCCCTCGTCGCGAAGCTCATCGTACCCGTCAGCACGATCGTCTTGTCGGCGAACACGCCCGGCTCGGCGGACGACTGCCGTTCGCTCATTGTCAATCCCGCCCGTTCCAGCCGGTCAAGCAGCGCGCGGTTGCGTTGATCAGCGAACCACTCCGCGATGTCCCGGGCCATTAGCGGGCCGATGCCTTTCACGTCTTCGAGCATCGGCTGCTCTGCAGCGGACAGCGCCGCCAGACTGCCGAACTGGCGGGCCAGCAGCTTGGCGGTCTGCTCGCCGATCTGGGGGATCTCCAAAGCGACGATGGTGCGCCACAGCGGTTGTCGGCGGCTGCGGCTAATCGCGGCCAGCAGGTTGTCGACGGAGACGTCGGCGAAGCGCTCCAGCGCCACCAGCGCGTCGCGCTGCAGGCCGTAGATGCCATCGACGTCGCTGACCAGCCCCTCTTCCACCAGCCGCTCGGCCGTCTTGCGGCTCATGCCCTCGATGTCCATTACGCCGCGACTAGCGAAGTACGACAGCCGCTCAACCAGGCGTCCGGCGCAGTCGCGGTTCGGGCAGGCCCAGTTGTGGGCGCGCTCGTCCACCACCAGACCGGTGCGGCAGTGTGGGCAGGCGCCCGGATAGGCTATTGGGTGCTCGCCGCCGTCGCGCTCCCGGGCGGTGCGGGCGGTGATCTTGGGGATGACCTCGCCCCCGCGCTTGATATGCACCTCGTCGCCGAGCATGACGTCCAGACGCGCGATCTCATCCAGGTTGTGCAGGGTGGCCCTCCTGACCGTCACCCCGCCCAGCTGCACCGGTGTGAGCTCGGCCACCGGGCTGAAGATGCCCTGGCGGCTGATCTGGAACGTGACCTGCTCCAGCGTGGTGACCGCCAGCTCCTCCTCCCACTTGAAGGCGATCATGTAGCGCGGCGACTTCGCCGTATAGCCGAGCTGCTCCCACAGCGTCAGGTCGTTGAGCTTGACCACGAGGCCGTCGATGTCGTAGGGCAGGGCCCCGTCATCCTCGGCCCAGTACAGCTCGCGGCGCCGGCCCAGCTCGGCGTGAAAAGCCACCACTTCTCCCGATGTGGGGCACAGGCGGCCCTCCGGACTGACCGGCAGGCCCAGTTCGCGAAGACGGTTGAGCACTGACTCCTGCGTTGTGAGACCGTGTCCGTAGGCTTCAGCGATTGCGTACAGGCAGATGCTCAAGGGCCGCGCCGCGGCGATCGAGCTGTCCAGCTGGCGGATGCTGCCGGCGGCGGTGTTGCGCGGATTGGCGTATGTCGGTTCCCCGGCCTGGCGACGCGTCTCGTTCAGTCTGGCGAAGTCGTCTGTGCGAATGTAGACCTCGCCGCGTACCGTGCCGGTGAAGGCGGATCGCAGTCGCAGCGGCAGCGACTTGATGGTGCGCAGGTTGTGCGTGACGTCCTCACCGGTGGTGCCGTCCCCGCGCGTCGCTCCCCGCACGAAAAGACCCTCTTTGTAGTCCAGCGACACGGCCAGTCCGTCGATTTTCGGCTCGCAGAAGTACTCGATGCTGAACAGCTCCGTGGCGCCGGTCAGCTTGCGCAGCCGCTGGTCGAAGGCCAGGAACTCGTCCTCCGTCAGGGCGTTGTCCAGGCTGTACATCGGGACGCGGTGGTTGACAGTTTCGAAGTAGGGCAGCACCTGCCCGCCCACCTTCTGCGTGGGGCTGTCCGGCGTGACCAGGTCCGGGTTTTGCGCCTCCAGTTCCTCCAGCTCGCGGTAGAGCGCGTCATACTCCGCGTCGCTGATCACCGGCGCATCGAGCACATAGTAGCGATGAGCGTGGTCCGCCAGCTGCTGCCGCAGGGATGCGGCGCGCTCGGCAGGCTCCCGGGGCTCGCGTGCCATGCAGTGATTATAGGCGCGATACGCCGTCAGTGCAGGTCCTCGAGCGCCATCAGGGCGTTGCTGGCGGCGGTATCCCAGTAGCGCGTGACCGTCTCGTCGGCATCAGTGCTCCGCGCGGCCGGGTCAGACCGTCCGAAGCTGCTGGCGCTGACCAGCATGTGCTCCCACGAATCGCGCGCGATCTCGTAGTACTCCGCGGACTGCACCAGCTTCTGATAGGCCAGGCGCTGGCGTTCCGGCTCGTTGCCGTAACGCACCGTGAACTTGGTCTTCGAAATTGTCAGCGGCACCAGCAGCTCATCGTATTCGCCCTTGGTGATGCCCTGCTCGACGCGCACCTGCAGGGTCAGCACCAGGTCTGACAGCGCGCTGGCGTCCGCCGCGAAGCTGCTCTGCACGGGCCAGTTGCGTGCGACGAACACGCTCATCACGATAAAGGCGATCAGCAGCAGCAGCTGACTTGCGGTCGCCCCGATCTGCATGTAGAACCGCAGATCACGACGACGCGTCTGAGCATCCTCGTCCAGCTGGCGCTTGACCCTGGAGAAGTCCACGTCCGGCTGGGCCTCGGGATCGTAGTCGCGGTGGAATCCGCAGCCCGTGCAGTGCTCCAGTGTCGCCTCGTTGGACAGTCCGCAGTTGGCGCAGGTCCACGGGGTCGCCGTGCCGGCCACCCGATCCGCGCTGTTGTCATCCTCGGCCATGCAGAACCCCCGCGCTCAGTTTTACCTGCACCACCAATGCCGCTCTGCCTTGATGATATCCCATGTGCCCGAGTCGGCGCAAGCGAAGCGATGGGGGACACTAGCCGCTCAGCGGCGCCGTGGCGGCCAACGGCCCTTGACGGACTGGCGATCCGAGCTATAATTCGAGGACGGTACAGATTCGTGCAAGCGTACCTATGCCGCTGCCGCTCGGGGGTAGCGGCATAAACTTCTCAGTCACCTCGCCCGCGGCGTCCTGTGGCCGGAGCACGTATTCATGGGGAGATGAAGCCCGCGATAGCCATGATTGCCGCGAATCCGGCCAGGTGCTATACTACTATACGCATGACTAGTCCCCTCGGCTTCCGTTTCTCGGGATAAATCAAGGTCCTCGCCGCGGGTATATGAAGCGTGGGATGATGTAGATGGTGTCCGGGTATATCCACATCAAGGGTGCGCGCGTACACAACCTCAGGGATGTGGAGGTCAAGTTGCCGCGCAACCGGCTGATCGTGTTCACCGGACCCTCCGGCTCCGGCAAGAGCAGCCTGGCGTTCGACACCATCTATGCCGAGGGGCAGCGGCGCTATCTGGAGAGTCTGTCCAGCTATGCCCGCCAGTTTCTGCAGAGCTTCGACAAGCCGGACGTCGACCACATCACCGGGCTGTCACCGGCGATCGCCATCGAGCAGAAAGCGGCCAGCCACAATCCGCGCCGTACGGTCGGCACCGTCACCGCGATCTACGATTACCTCCGCGTGCTGTTCGCACGCGTCGGCGTTCAGCACTGCCACAACTGCGGAAAGCCCGTCGGGCGGCAGACCGTCGACGAGATGGTGGAGCACATCACGGAGCTGCCCGCCGGCGCGCGGCTATACGTGCTGGCGCCCGTCGCCAGCGGGCGCAAGGGCGAGTTCAAGGACGTTTTCACCGCGGCGCAGGTCGCCGGCTTCGCCCGCGTACGCGTCAACGGCGAGATCATCGCGCTCAGCGACGAGATCCGGCTGGACAAGAAGCGCAAGCACACCATCGAGATCGTGGTGGACCGGCTGGTGCTGGGCGACGACCTGACCGGCCGGCTGACGGAGGCCGTGGAACTGGCGCTCCGCGAGAGCGGCGGGCTGGTGCGGGTGCTCAACGTCGACAGCGGCGAGGAGTGGCTGTTTTCGGAGCACAACGCCTGCGCCGACTGCGGGATCAGCTTCGACGAACTGACGCCCCAGGCGTTCAGCTTCAACAGCCCGCAGGGTGCCTGCAGCGAGTGCGGGGGTCTGGGTACCAGCCTGGAAGTAGAGCCCGCGCTGGTGATGCCGGACCGCGAGCGCAACATCCGCGAGGGGGGTGTCCGGCTCTGGGGGCAGATCAGCAATCATCAGGACTACTTCGAGCCGTACCTCAACTCATTCCTGCGCCAATGGGAAGTTGACGTCGACACGCCGCTGGCGGACTACCCGGACGAGGCGATGCACGGGCTGCTGTTCGGCGGCAGCTTCACCTGGCGCGGCCGGCGCCGCGACTTCGAAGGCGTGGCCAATAACATCAAGCGCCTCTACCATCAGACGCAGTCCGAAGGGGCGCGGCGCTGGTACTCGGAGTTCTTCGCCGACAAGCCGTGCGCGGCCTGCGATGGCAAACGGCTGAAGCCGGAAAGCATCGCCGTGCAGGTCGGCGGCGCGACGATCGACCGGATCGTCAGCCTGAACATCGACCGCGCGCTGGCGTGGTTCAAGGGCCTCGGTCGTCGCCTGAGCAAGGAGCAGCGCACGATTGCCGCCGAACTGGTCAAGGAGATCAAGCAGCGGCTCAAGTTCCTTTGCGACGTGGGGCTCAACTACCTCACTCTGGCCCGCAGTGCGCCGACGCTGTCGGGCGGTGAGAGCCAGCGCATCCGGCTGGCCAGCCAGATCGGCAGCGGGCTGACCGGCGTGCTGTACGTGCTGGACGAGCCGAGTATCGGGCTGCATCAACGCGACAACCGCAAGCTGATCGACACGCTGGAGAGCCTGCGTGACCTCGGCAACACCGTACTGGTGGTCGAGCACGATGAGGAGACGATGCGCCGCGCCGACGAGATCGTCGACTTTGGCCCCCATGCCGGCGTGCACGGTGGGAGGATCGTCGATCAGGGCAGCGCCGAGGATATCGCCGGGCGGGCGAAGACCATCACCGGCCGATTCCTGGCCGGCCTTGAGGAGATCGCGGTGCCGGAGCGGCGGCACAACGGCAATGGCAACCGCATCCAGATTGTCGGTGCCCAGGCCAACAACCTCAAGAGCATCGATGTCACCATCCCGCTGGGCCGCTTCGTCTGCGTAACCGGTGTGTCAGGCAGTGGCAAGAGCAGCCTGGTCAACGAGACGCTGTGGAAGGCGACGGCGAATCTGGTAAACCGCAACGTGCGCCAGACCGGTAAGTTCCGCGAAATCCGGGGTATCGCGGACAACGTGGACAAAGTGATTCAGATCAGTCAGCGACCGATCGGCCGGACGCCGCGGAGCAATCCGGTCACCTATACCGGTGTCTGGGATGAAGTGCGCAGGCTGTTCGCCGAGCTGCCGGAAAGCCGCGTGCGAGGGTACAAGCCTGGTCGGTTCAGCTTCAACGTCCGCGGGGGCCGGTGCGAGGCCTGCCAGGGCGACGGAGTCAAGCGCATCGAGATGCACTTTCTCAGCGATGTCTACGTTACGTGCGATGTCTGCCACGGCCGGCGGTTTAATCGCGAGACGCTCGCCGTCGAGTACAAGGGCGCGACCATTTACGACGTGCTGGAGATGACCGTGGCCGAGGCGCTGGCGCACTTCGCCAACATCCCCAAGATTACGAAGGGACTGACCACGCTGGACGAGGTGGGCCTGGACTACATCAAGCTGGGACAGAGCGCCCCGACGCTGTCCGGTGGCGAGAGCCAGCGCGTGAAGCTGGCGCGCGAACTCAGCAAGCGCAGCACGGGGCGGACGCTGTATCTGCTCGACGAGCCGACGACCGGTCTGCACTTCGACGACATCCGCAAGCTGCTGGCGGTGCTGGCGCGCCTGGTGGAGACCGGTAACACCGTGATCGTAATCGAGCACAACCTGGACGTGATCAAGACCGCCGACTGGATCATCGATCTCGGGCCGGAGGGCGGTGACGAAGGTGGCCGGATCATTGCCGAGGGCACACCCGAGGAAGTCGCTGCAAACAAGGCCAGCTACACCGGGAAGTACCTCAAGACCATGCTGAAGCGGCGCGCACGGGTGAAGTCGGCCAGCTAGCCCGGGGGGGTTATGGGGGTGAGTAGGATGTGGGCGTGCGTGGAACAAGTCGTTGTGAAACAGCACTCGCGGTAGCCAGATCGTTAACATTTCGTTTACAAATACGCTAAGAAGCAGTATAATCTATGCGGGAAGGAACGTGCTACTTCGCGCGGTGTGCCGCGCAAGGAGGTGGCGGAACGAGAACGTGAGCGATCAAGGCGACAGAAGGGCGCCCGAGCGCATCGACTTCGTGTGCAGCCTCGTCAACTACGACGAGCGGCGCGGCACGTTCGACATCTCCCTGCAGCCTGATCCCGACAAGTGCGAATGGGTTGAGATCGACGGCAAGCGTCACCTCCACTACAAGGTCGGCGGCGCGGTCTTCACGGAGGAACAGGTCGCCAGGTTCGCCACCCAACTGATCAACACGCCAATGTTCATGCGCAGTCCTGAAACTCCGGTGGGGGGCTCGCTACTGGACCCCGACCTGGTCGGTGTCCAGGATGTGCTGGAGGAGCTTTCCTCACCGCTGGCCACCATTCCGGCCGGCCAGGATACAGCCCATCACTATCTGCAGGCGCTGGGTGTCGATGAACTGGACTTCGTGATCCTCAGCATCGACATCGCGGGCTCGACCAAGCTGGCCACGCAGCTGGGCCGCGACATGTACACCCACCTGATCATCATCGCCCTCGACGAGATCGGGGCGCCGATCCCCGAGTTCAACGGCCAGGTTCTGAAGTACACCGGCGACGGGCTGATCGCGTATTTCGCCGAGCCGCGCCATGCGATGGAGAACGACCTGGTGCTGGACTGCGCGCTGGCGATCCGTCAGGTTGTTTACGGTCAGCTCAACGACTTCCTGCAGGCCAGCGGCTTCCCGCGCATCGACGTGCGCATCGGCATCGACTCGGGTTACGCCTCGATCGTGACGCTGGGCAGCCCGGAGCGCAAGAAGGAAGTCGACCTGATCGGTGCCACCGTTAGCCTGGCGGCCAAGATGCAGCAGCTGGCCGAGCCGGGCAGCGTGCTGGTCGGCGAGATGGCCTGCCAGCAGCTGCAGCCGCAGTGGCAGGCACGCTGCGACGAGATGATCCTGCCGGGCAACTGGGAATACATCAACCAGCTCGGCGAGCAGTATCGCGTCTACAACCTGCGCCTCGACGATCTCGACAACCGCGCCCACTAGCCGCGGAGCCGCCTACACTTTCGCCCCTCGCAATCGCTACGCTGTCCGTGCGCAGCGGTGGGTCTAGGCCGACGGATCGAACTCCGGCAGTGTCACGTGCGAGTTCGTCGCCCCGCCCATGTACAGCGTGCTGCCCTGCACCGTTCCATTCAGCCCGGTGAAGAACGGGTCGCCGTTGCCGGGATTGATGTCGTACCGCGGGTAGTTGGTGCTCTGAATGTCGAGCCCGATCATGTGACCGGACTCGAAGACGTAGGCGCGGTCCCCTAGATTGAACTGCACTTCGTAAACCGTTCCGGGCACGACGTCGCCGAGTTCGTTCTCGGCCAGGTACCAGCTGAGCCGCACCGCGCTGTCGGTGACCAACATGTTGCGCCCATCCGGATACTCGTCGATCAGCTTGACCATGATGTCGGTGTCCACGGCATCGGTGGATACGAACAGGTGAACGGGGATCGGTCCTGCGACGGAGACCGCTTCCGCCAGTCCGCCCGTGCGCAGCTGCAGCACGTCTTCGTGCACCTCGGGCTCCGACTGGTCGTATGGTCCGGCCAGCATCGGCCCGCCGGGCAGGTTTGCGCCACCTTTGGTCAGCACCGGATTGGCGGGGACGCACTGCCAGCCTGCGGTGGTCTCGGCAACGGGGTTAGTGTCGGTCAGGCTGGGAGTGTCGGATGAGAGGTACAGCACCCAGTCGCTGGCCGACGGCGGCCAGGCGTCCATTTCGTACCAGTGGTTATTGGGCTCAGTGGTCTGGAATGCTGGTTCATCTGATCCGATGAAGTAGGCCAGGACGTGTGCCGTCGGTTCGAAGAAGAGCGGATTGCGTCCCAGCGGCTTGAGCGCCCACTTAAGACCGTCCCAGGCATCGGGCACCGCGCGTGGGTCGTTTTCGAGGGGAGTGGTCGGGAAGGTCAGCTCGCCGACCGTCTCCGAGCGCATGGAATCGTGCCCTCCAGGGCCGATTACCAGCCACTGGTTGCCGGCGGCTCCTGCGCCACCGTTGCTTTGCAGCTGCTGCCAGCTGTAGATCGTTGACTCCACGTCGACATCCCACCAGCCGACTTCGTGGTAGCCGGGGCAGGCGGCAGAGGATGCCTGGGCATCGAAATCCAGTGCATCCCAGTACGCGTCGCTGCCGTAGTTGTCCTCGGCCTCGGTGAGCAGTTCAGGCGGGTAGTTGTTGCCCGTCAGCCAGCCCTCGACGTTGCTGCGCTTGAAGCAGCCGTTGCGCTGGGCGGCCCAGTTGGCGACGTTGCCTGAGGAGACCTGTGGATAGATCCCCGCAATGCGATCACCGAGCCCCGGCGTAGCCTGGTAGATCCACAGCCCCAGCGCCGATGGCCCGGACAGCACCGTGGTGCCGTTGTACCAATGGCGCGCCTCGATCCAGTCCATGGTGTCGATCGCGTCGGTGTGGTCCGGTCCGTTGTGCTCGCGGAACAGCGTCTCGGTGCCTTCGCTGTCGGGCCAGGCTCCACTATCGTCCTTGCGGCCCCGGAAGTACTGCACGACCATCACGACATTCAGGCTGGCCAGGGCGGTTGGCAGATTGAAGCCCTCGTACTGAATCGAGAACGTCTCCGCCTTGTCGTAGGGAGTGCGAAACAGGACTGCTGGATACGGGGGGTCAGGGATCAGCAGCTCCGACTCCTCGTAGGGCAGGAAGATGCTGGTCGCCAGCCGTGTGCCGTCATCGGCCTCGATGAACTGCTGATACTCGACGGGTTCGCCCAGCACAAACAGGTCCGGATACACCAGATCAATGGAACTGACGGTGACGTTCTCCCCGCCGTAGGTGAGGATCGCGTAGATGAAGTAGCCATCGCTGTTGGACGCGTTGGGCTCCAGGCCGATCGGCATGTTCACCGCAGTCCCGCTGAAAGTCTCGGGCAGGATGTTCCAGGTCATACGCCCGTAATCGGCCAGGGCCACCCAGAAGTCGCCACCACCGTCAGTGTTGATCGTGATCTCGTAGGGCGCGATATAGGGGACGGCCAGCGTTGGATATGTGACCGTGTAGCCGTAGATGCCGCCTGCCATCTGATGCTCACCGGACGGCAGGCTGATCGATGTGCCGTCCTGCACGGCAGTCCCCAGAGCGTTGCCTTCGCCCTGCCATCCCTCCTGCTGGAAGGCTTCTGATACCGACCTGACCACAACCGTTGGCGGAAGCTCATCAAGGCTGGGCAGTTGATCCATAATCGGCGGGATCGCGGGCGAACTGCCGCCCGGGTCTGAAGCGGGAGCAGTGCCGCCGCCACAGGCGGAGAGTAGGGCTGCGAAGAGGATCAACGCGAAAGCGGTGACTGTGAAGTGGGCACGCACGGGACACCTCCTGGGTGCTCAGATGTATACACCAATTCTAACACCGCAGGTTTGACCGGAGCTTTGTTTGCGTACGCCGCCGATTCACGGTACACTCAAAGCGTATCCCGCCGAGCCGGCGCACGGGGAGGCGCAGGGACGGCACGGAAGGCGGGTGCAGGTAAGGGATGACCTGCCGAGGCAACATGCCACACGGAGGTCATCTGGATGTCTTCGCTGACGATTCCCTCGTTTGCCCCGTCGCTCACCGCGGCGCGACAACTGGCGCTGCATAACAGCGCGCTGGCGCTGTCGCTTCAGCGGATGAGTTCGGGTCTGTCGATCAACACGGCCGGTGACGATCCGGCCGGACTGAGCATCTCCGAGCGGCTGCGCGGCCAGTGGCGCGGGCTGGAGCGCGCGGCGCTCAACGCCCAGGACGGCATCAGCGCGCTGCAGGTCGCCGACAGCTCGTTGAGCGAGATCACCGGGCTTGTGCAGAACATCCGCGAGCTGGCGGTCAGCGCCTCGGACGGCACCAAGACCGCGAGCGACCGTGCCGCGATCCAGCTGGAGGTCTCGCAGTACCTCGCCGAGATCGACCGGCTGGCGGCCGCCAGTGAGTTCAACACCAAGGCGTTGCTCAGCGGCAGCCTCGGTGCGCTGACCAGCAGCTCGGACTTCGAGCGGCTGCGCGGCGTGGTGACCGGCGACGTCGGCCGCGGTGGCGAGTTCGTCATCGACCTGCGGGCCCGCAGCGGCGGCGCGCTGGAGCGGCAGCTCAGCGACGTGTTCACCGTCACCGGCAGTAGTGACATGGCCGGAGCGATCAGCGGCGTCACGACGCAGCAGGGCCAAGTCACGCTGGCCAGCGATACCGGCGGCGGGGTCGGCAACACCGGTGTCTATCGCTACGAGCTGCTCAACAGCACCAGCGGCGAGACGGCGGTGGAGGGCTACATCTCGGCCGGCGTCAACGCCAAGCTGAGTGTGACCGCCACCTCGCCCGCCTCGCTGGCGGTGGGTGGCGTGTCGTTCGCCGAGCTGTTCGAGGCGGAGAACGTCACCGCCGGCGACAAGGTGATCTTCGCCGTCAACCTGATCAGCTCGTCCACCAACCTGTCCTTCGCCATCTCCGCCGGACGCGACATCGGTGCGTTCATCACCTCGGTCAACACCGGCTTCGGTGCGGCGGCGACGGTCAGCGGCAACAACAGCGGGCAGGTGTCGCTGTCGCTGGCAGCCGGCGTGCAGGTCACGGGCGTAACCTTCAGCGACGCCGACAACTCCGGCAGCCGGCTGCAGATCAGTCTGGATGGCACGACGGGCATCCTGCACACCAACGCCTGGCACGACTCGGTGTCCGTGACGTTCAGCAACAACCAGGCCAGCTGGAGTGCCAACCTGACCAAGACCGTTGCCAACCAGGGCGTGCTAAGCATCGGCGACGCCAGCACCGGCCAGCTGGTGATGCGCTTCGATCCCGACGCCGACTACGGCTCCGGCGGGGTGCTGAGTCTGACCGACACATTCACCCTTGCCAAGACCGGCGGCGGGAACTCGTTCGAGGACTACGGCAGCGCATCGATGGCCGGGGCCGCGGTGGCCGCCGGCAGTGTGATGCTCAGCGCCGTCAGCCAGATCTCGTTCGCGCTCTACGACTTCGACAACGATCGCTATACCTCGCTGGTAACGGCGGGCACCGATCAGGACCTGGCGCTGCAGATGGCCCGCGGCAACCGCTACTACGTCAGCGGTGCGCCGGCGAGCAACACCTGGACCGTCGGCGACTACATCGAGGGCGAGGATCTGGACGACGGCACGGGCACCAACCCGCTGACCAACCTGCGGCTGACGCTGAACGGGGCGATCCTGCAGGAGGGCGAGCGCGCGGTGTTCGACGTCAGCACCACCAGTACCGTCCGCGCGGGTGCGACGACCACGCTGGCCAGCATCAACGCCTTCGACAGCGGCGGAGTCTTCAGCGGCGCCAGCTCGCGTTCGCTCGATCTCTACTTCGCCGGGCGCGAGGGGATGACCACGGTGCAGCTGAACTCGACGGACACGCTGGCCGACGCGGCGGGCAAGCTCAGCGTGGCGCTGTGGTCGCCGGAAGGCAGCGGGCTGGTGGAGGATGGGCAGATCGTCAGCGAGTTCGCGCCGCCCGATCTGGTCAAGGTCAACGCCGTCGGCAGCGCGCGGGGCACCCTCAGCATTGCCGCGCCGCTGCCGGGCTACGAGCTGGTGGTTGCGGGCGACGATGACTTGCTGGATGCACTCGGTCTCGACGTGACGGCGGCGGCGGTGCGTCCCACGTACTCCATCTCAGCGACGAACGCTGTCACCGGCGCGGCGGCGGGCAGCGTGGTCACGGATACGGGCAGCGCCAGCGGACTGATTCCCGGCGTGACCCTCTACTTCGACGAGACGATGAACCTGACGCTCGATCCGGAGCCGAACAAGGCGGCAAACAGCAACACGGACTTCCCGTACCTGACGCCGGACGAGACACCGGCGATCAGCGTCAGTTCCGGCACGGACGCGGATTCGGTCTACCTGCACGTAGCGCCCAATCCGCTGAGATTGCAGGTCGGCGCCAATACCGGGCAGACGCTGGACATCGCGCTGCCGGCGGTGACGGCCGAAGCACTGGGTATCGAGGGTCTCAACGTTGCGACACAGGAGCGGGCCAGCGCCGCCATTGGCACGGTGGACGAGGCGCTGGCGCGGATCGGCACGGCCCAGAGCCGGGTCGGCGCGTATCAGAATCGGCTGGAGTCCTCGGTCGCACAGCTGGAAGTGGCCGCGGAGAATACGCTGGCGGCGGAGAGCCGCATTCGCGACCTGGACTACGCCCGGGAAATCGTCAATCTGACGCGCGCCCAGCTGCTGGCGACGACGGCCGCCTACGCGCTGACGCAGGCGAACCTCAGCGCCACAGCGGTGCTGGAGCTGCTGTCGAGCTAGCCTGAGGCTGGTCGACAGTCGTGGATGGTGCCGGGCTTCTCCAACCCGGCATCGTCCACCCGCCGTGGCGGTCGCCTAGCCCTGGGGCTCGGGCTCGGCCGGTCCGATCAGGCCCAGCGTTACGTAGATGTCCGCATCGCCGGGCGAGTGCGCCCGCGGGTCATTCGGGTAGCCGTAGGGGAAGCCCATGGCGCGCACCAGGTTGGCCTGCGCCATCTTGACCTCCGCCAGCGACAGGAGGTAGCCGATCGCCGCCGCGACGTTCTTGTCCAGCGCGTCGAGATAGTCGATGTAGGGCGTCACGCCGGCGCTGTAACCCACGGCGGCCGCGCGATGCGCCTCGGCCGACAGCTCCAGCGTGGCGCGGGCGCTGTCCGCGGAGCTGCGGGCGGCGACGACGCGATTCCAGGCCGTGGTGGCGTCCAGTTCCAGCTGGGCCTCGAGATGAATGATGCCCTCGCTGATCGAGGCCAGGTTGAGCTGTTCCTGCTTCAGCTGAGCCCGGTCCTTGCCGCCCGTGTACAGGTTCCACAGCAGCTGCACGCCGTACTCGTAATTGTCCGTGCCGCTGAAGCCGCCCGCCGGCTTCTGATACAGCGCATTGGCGTAGGCCTCGAGGATCGGGCGGTTACGCGTCAGGCTCTTCGCCGCCTCGGTGGCGCTCAGGGTGGCGTACTGCAACTCGATTTCGGGGCGCCAGGCCAGGGCGGAGTCAACCGCTTCGTTGACGTCGGGCGGCGGTGGGCCGATCTCGGCCAGCGAGGCGCGCACGACGCTCGGCACATAGCGGGCGTCCTCCGTGCCCAGCAGCGAGAAGAAGTACGCCGCCGCATCGCCCACCTGGGACTGCGCCGCGATATAGTTGCTGCGCGCTTCTTCCACGCGGGCCTCGGCGCGGATGACGTCCAGCCGCGGCACGACGCCGACGTCGTACTGGATCTCCGCCTGGCGCAGGAACTCGGCCGCGAGCTCAAGCTCATCATCGCGGACCTTGGCCAGCCCCAGCGCCAGATTGAACGTGTAGTAGGCGGTGATTACGTCGTGGACCAGCTGCTGTTCAGCCATGTCCACGGCGTGCTTCTGGATCGCGTGCTGGGCCCTGGCGACATCGATCAGGTCATTGGTGAGGCCGAAATCGTAAATCCGCTGCGTCAGGCTCAGCGCCAGCTGACGCTGGACCTCGTCCTGCGGTCCGGCGATGTCGATCACCAGTGGATCGCCCTCACCGGCGTCGATCTCGATCGGATCAGTGTTGGCGTTGGTGTCCTGCAGGTAGGCCTTGGCCTGCAGGCTCAGCTGGGGCCTGAGGTCCGCCCACTGGACCTCGACGCCCTGGCAGGCCGCTGCCGCCGCCAGCCGCTTGCTGTTCAGATCGTGGTTGTGGGTCAGGGCGGTGGTCAGCGCCTCCTCGATCTCCAGCTGGGCCTCGGGCTGGACGTAGTCCGTGGTCAGGAACGCCAGCATCTCCTCAAGATCCGTCGGCAGCGAGAGCGTCTCGACGGTGATGCTGAGGGGCTCCCATTCAAGCTCCTCCGGCTCACCGGAGGCCAGATCGTCCGGATCGGCCGGCGCCAGGATGGCTACGACCTCGATAGACTCCTGCTCCTCGTTGGCAGCCGTCTCTGCATCCGGCTCCGCGGACTCGATGCCGCCGGCCTGCAGGACCTCCACCACGTCCGTCGCGCCGGCGGGGGTGCCCCAGGGCAGCAACACGGCGGCCAGCACTGCGCAGAGCAAGGGCGCCTGCCAGCCCGGACGCCACCGGGGACTGGACAGCCGAGTGACTCCGTGGTTTCGCGGCCGACGCCGCGGTGCTCTGATTCGATGCATGCCTTCCTCTGTGTCGCGACGCCGGGGCGCACTGAACAGAACGCCGCAGCGTCGGACGGGTTATCCTATCCGCGGTCAGCCACGGTGTCAACGACAGCGGTCGTCGCGACGGACAGCGCGGGCTTAGATGAACTTGCTGTAGAACTCCACGATGTAGGAGGGGTCGAAGCCCTGCTCGGCCTCATCGGGGAGCGGCAGCCGCGTGACCTTGAACTTGAAGCCGTCTTTGCCCTCGCGCTGAATCCAGTAGCCCTCGCGCGGGTCGACCAGTTCTTCCTGAAGATCCTTGTAGAAGGGCTTCGGCAGCTTGGTGGGCTTGACTTCGATCACGTCACCCGGCCGGACCGAGTAGCTGGGCCGGTCGACGGGCTTGCCGTTGATCCAGAAGTGGCGGTGTACCACCAGCTGACGCGCCTGCCGGCGGGTGGTGGCCAGGCCGCTGCGATAGACGGCGTTGTCCAGGCGACGCTCCAGCAGGATCAGCATCTCCTCGCTGGTGTTGCCCTTGCCGGCCTTGGCCGTGCGCAGGTAGTTGCGGAACTGGCGTTCGTAAATGCCGTAGACCATCCGGCAGACCTGCACTTCCAGCAGGTGCAGCCCGTAGTCACTCTTCTTGCGGAAGCGCCGGCGGATCGGGCCGCGGCGCCCGAGGGGGTCCTTGTCCTCGACTTTCTGATCGACCTTGCGGCCGAACGACCGCGAGTAGCGGCAGCGAGATCCTCTGAGATTCATCCTGACCTCATCGTAAACGACTCAATGCTCGGCGTGGCATACACCTAGCGGAGGAAGCGAGGCTCCTCCGGGACGATCGTCCCGCCGTCCCCGGGGCCGGTGTGCATTTGCACGATGGCTCACAGTGCCACGTCGGCGGAAGGGGATTATACCCCCGAGCCCGTCGGTGGTCAACCTAGGCTTCCCAGGTGATCTGGTGCTCGACGCGGTACAGGTCGGCCGCCACCATCCGCTCGATCATCTGCTCGAAGCCGACTTCGGACTTCCAGCCCAGTTCGGACTGGGCCTTCGCTGCTTCACCGAGCAGGGTGTTGACCTCGGCCGGGCGCAGCAGCAGCTCATCCGTGACCACGTGACGTTCCCAGTCAAGTCCAGCGGCGGTGAAGGCAGCCTGGCACAGCTCGCGCACGGTGTGGTTCACGCCGGTGGCGATGACGTAGTCCGCAGGTGCATCGGCGCTGAGCATCAGCCACATCGCCCGCACGTAGTCCGGTGCATAGCCCCAGTCACGGGCGGCGTCGAGGTTGCCCAGTGCCACCTGATCCTGCAGACCGTGCTTGATGCGCGCCGCGGCATTGGTCACTTTGCGCGTCACGAACTCCAGCCCCCGCCGCTCGCTCTCGTGGTTGAACAGGATCCCGCTGCAGGCGAACAGGTCGTGGCTCTCCCGATAGTTGACGGTGATCCAGTGGCCGAAAGCCTTGCTGACGCCGTAGGGACTGCGCGGATGGAAGGGCGTCAGCTCCGTCTGGGGCGTCTCGCGCACGCGGCCGAACATCTCGCTGGAGCTCGCCTGATAGAACCTGATCTCAGGATCGGTGGCGCGGACTGCCTCGAGGATGTTGAGCACGCCCTGCGCCGTTACGGCAGCCGTGGCCACGGGCGCCTCCCAGGAAAACGGCACGAAGCTCTGGGCCGCGAGGTTGAAGACATAACGGGGGTGGATGTCGCGGAGCGCGCGGACCAGGCTGGACAGGTCGGTCATGTCGCCCTGGACGATGTGGAAACGGGGCTGGTCGTGGAGGTGGCGAATGCGCCAGTTGGTCGAGTCGGCCTTACGCCTGACGAGCCCGTAGACCTCTACGCCTTCGCCGAGTAGCAGATCGGCCAGATAGCTGCCGTCCTGGCCGGTCACGCCGGTAATCAGTGCGCGGTCCATGCGAGTATTGTAGACGCCGATGTGAGTTCGTCCACGCGCATATGCATGGCTGGCTCCTGATGGGCGCTCGCATAGCGGGTATACTGCAGGTAGATTCTGCTGAGGCAAAGGGCATGCTGAAGGCATTGCGAACCGGGCTGACGATATCCCTGCTTGCAGCACTCGTTGGCTGCAGTGCGAGCGATGATCGCGCTGGT
>Ga0180429_10000280_pt1 | contig 45859 bp, 48 predicted proteins | sample SS_ome_FD_132428 | JGI IMG/M metagenome (GOLD analysis project Ga0180429, IMG submission 132428) | Hypersaline lake sediment archaeal communities from the Salton Sea, California, USA - SS_1_S_1 metaG | ecosystem: Environmental > Aquatic > Non-marine Saline and Alkaline > Hypersaline > Sediment ... | reverse complement strand
CGCCAGGAAAGACGATTATTTTGAAGGCTGGTATTTCAAACTGGTAGATCCAGGGCTGGAAAACATATTCGCAGTCATACCTGGTGTCTCCATAAAAAAAACCGGCAGCCATGCTTTTATCCAATTACTGGATGGAAAACGGGCCGCATCATCATATTTTAGATTCCCTATGAAAGATTTCTCCTACCGGAAGGATAGATTCCGGATATCCATAGGAAAAAATATATTTTCTGCCGGCAGGATGAACCTTGACCTGATACATGAGGACATATCCCTGAAAGCAGATATTATGTTTAAGGACTGCAGAGTTTGGCCCGGGAACCTTATTTCCCCAGGGGCTATGGGATGGTATTCATTTGTACCTTTTATGGAATGCTATCACGGGGTTATCAGTATGGACCACCGCCTTGAAGGCTTTCTGGAAACAAATGGCCATGTTACCGGCCTTGATGGAGGAAAGGGTTATATAGAAAAGGACTGGGGAAGCTCTTTCCCGGAAGGGTGGATATGGCTTCAGTCCAATAATTTTGATGATAATGATCCCTGCTCATTGATGCTTTCGGTGGCAAAGATCCCCTGGAGGGGAAGGTCATTTACCGGTTTTATATGCGGTCTTCTGTACGGGGATGATTTTTATATTATGGCCACCTATAATGGTGCAGTAATAGAAAATACCCATGACCGGGTGGATTGTGATAGAATAAAAATAATCATTTCCCGCAAAGACCTGAAGCTGGAAGTGGAGGGAAGGAAGAATAAAAGCGGGGAACTGGCATCTCCTGTAATGGGAGCCATGGAAGGAAGGATAACCGAAAGTATAGATTCCGTGCTAAGAATCAGGCTATGGAGGAAGAACAGATTGATAATGGATGACAGGGGAAGGTGCGCGGGATTGGAGATAGTCAATCCTGAATTGCTGGAATATTGATAATTAACCAAGACAGGGAGGTGCGGGGTGTTAACCTGGAAAATAATAATAGGCCTGGTGGTGATACTGGGGGGCATAGGTGTGGTGGGAAGTTATATTGCGGGCGCTGTAAAAAACCCGGTAGGAGCACAGGCATTATGGGGAGGAGTGCCAAAAAATATCATACCTCTTTATACACTGGGAATGGTCCTTTCCGCCATAGGTTTTTTGGCTACTACTTATTACATTTTCTTCAGGGCGGATGCAGCTTCAATAAGGATATGGCCGGGCCTGGATTTCAGGTTTTTCCTGGTGGTATATTTGCTCATCCTTATACCTTCAGCCCTGTGGATGACTCTTACTGTAAGGATGGTAAAGGATCCCGGTCCCGGTTTTGAGGCAGGTATCAGGACCGTACTCATACTTACAGCCATAGGAGCGCTTTTCATGCTTATAAGCATGGCCGCCATAACCCCCAGGATATCAGGATGGAGCTGGTGGCTGGCAGTCATAGGAAGTGCTTTTTTCTTCCTGCACACGGCAGTTCTGGATGCGGTTATCTGGACAAGACTTTTTTTCAGGAATTATTAAAATATAATACAATATAATCGGGGATATTAAGGAGAATAAGATGATGGACATCATCTGGCTGTCAATAATCTTTATTTTTGCATATTTCACCGTTTTTTACCTTATCGGGTTTTTTGCCAAGAATAACGGCCTGGTAGATATAGGGTGGGGCCTGGGATTCGTACTGACAGCCATATTTTCCCTTGTGTACGGGGGAAATTACGGATTCCGCACCATACTTGTCACTGCCCTGGTGACAATATGGGGATTAAGGCTGTTTTATCATATCTTAAGGAGAAACCTGGGCAAGCCTGAAGATTTCCGCTATGCAAATTTCAGGAAAGAGTGGGGCAGATGGCATGACCTAAGGGCTTTTTTCCAGCTGTTTATGGTCCAGGCTATTTTTATGGTAATGATTTCTTCATCCTTTTTAATAATAAATGCTTTCAGCCGGGGAGGGTTCACTGCCTTTGATTTTATCGGCCTGGCAGTATGGATGGCGGGGTTTTTATTCGAGTCGGCAGGAGATGCCCAGCTCAAGGCATTCAAATCCGATCCGGCCAATAAGGGAAAGATCATAAGGAACGGATTGTGGAGATATACCAGGCACCCCAATTATTTCGGGGAAGCCTTGACCTGGTGGGGTCTGTTCATAATAGCTCTATCTGTGCCATTCGGGTACATAGCAGCAATAAGCCCCATAACCATAACCCTACTTCTCCTGTTTGTCTCAGGTATACCCCTTTTGGAGGAGAAATACAGGGATAACAGGTATTACCAGGAGTATGCGGCAGTTACCAGCAAATTCTTTCCCCTGCCGCCTAAAAAGAAAAAAAGCTTGTAAATGGCAAATAGATGAATGGAGTTTTATGAAAGCAGGAAAGGTTTTATCCCTGATAGGAGCCATAGGTTTTGGAGGGCTTCTTGTCTATGGGCTTGCCACCAATACATTTACCAGTGAAGGAAGCATACTTCTGTCGCTTCTCTGGGGGCAGATATCTCTTATAGATGTCTATATTATGTTTTTTATTTTTGCCTTCTGGGTCATCTACAGGGAAAAGTCGGCCTGGATCTCGGTTACCTGGTTCATACTGATAATGCTGCTGGGGAGTTTTGCCGCCTGCCTTTACCTGTTTATCGCTTTCCAGACAAGCGGGGGCGACTGGAATAGGTTCTGGAAAGGTAAAAGGAGTGATCTCGATGGCTGATATAGCAATAGTTACTGACAGTACTTCCGATATACCGGAAGTACTGAGGAAGAGATACAATATAAGTGTTATCCCCCTGACCATACATTTTGGCCAGGAAGAATATGAGGATGGCGGCAGCGCCCTTACAATGGAGGAGTTTTATCAAAAGATCAAGGATTCCCCCCATTTTCCCACCACATCCCAGCCTTCACCCGGGAGTTTTATCCAGCTTTACAGGAAACTCCTCAAAGACCATAAAAGCATTATATCTATACATATAAGCGATAAGCTTTCGGGGACCATGGGTTCCGCCCTGCTTGCAGCCGAGGATATGAAAGGCGAGGATCTAACTGTGATAAACTCCAAAGCTGCACACGCCCCCCTGGGCCTTATAGTGTTAAGGGCAGCCAGGATGAATATTGGCGGAAGCTCCAAGCAGGAGATCATAGAAGAAACAGAAAGGATGATCAAAAAGGTTAAAGCCTTCATACTTCCCAGGACTTTGGAAAACCTGGTTAGAGGAGGCCGCATAGGAAAGGCCAGGAGCCTTCTGGCATCCATGCTTGATATAAAGCCCATACTTACCCTGACAGAGGATGGTCATATCGGAATGTTCAAGACTGTCAGGAGCTGGAACAAAGCCAAAGCCGCCGCTATTGGTTCCATAGGGGATCTTATTACCGGTAAAGGCAGCCTCATAGTGTCAATATCTGATGCCAATGCTGCAGAAGATGTGGAAGAGGTCGAGGAAGAAATAAAGAAGCAGTATTCCCCGGAAGAGATCATGAAAGTAAAGATCGGGCCGGTAGTAGGGACCCATGTGGGAACCGGCATAGGCATCACCTTTTATGAAGAGTAAAGCTGATAGATTGTTTACAAAATAATAACTGTTATGATAAAGTACATCCGGTCTGTCAATATCATTTTTTAGGATAAGCATATGGATATTCTAAAAACAGCGGCGGCATTTATCCTCTGCTACCTTGCCGGGGGTGTGCTTTTCTGCAATATAATCTCCCGGTCTGTAGGGAAAAAAGACCTGAGGGATATAGGCGATACTAATCCCGGTGGATGGAACCTTACATTCAATGTCTCAAAGTACTGGGGGCTTCTGGGCATGTGGCTGGATGCCCTTAAAGGGTTCCTGTCATATTTCGGGCTGCTGCTGCTGACAAATTCAGAGTTTCTTGCAGTCATAGGAGGCTGCCTGGCTGTGCTGGGACATACTTATTCTCCCTATTACAGGTTCAGGGGAGGAAAGGGCATAGGGCCCACTTTCGGGCTTTATTTCGGGCTTAGCCTGTGGTCGGTGCCGTTTTTTGGAATTGGTTTTGTAGGCGGGCTTTTCCTGATAAGAAACATGCTGTGGGGAGTCTTTTTTGGCATAATAACCCCTATGCTGTTTTTAGTGTTTTTCCTTGATTCCCCCGCCTACCTGGCACTGCTTTTACTTGTCCCTATAGTAATACCCAGGTATTACAATTTTTCTAAAAGCTTCAGGGAAAATTTCAGGTTCCGGAAAGAAAAGAGCATAAAAGACCTTTTTACTCCCAGGATAAGGTAATGTTTTAAACAGGGCCGTCTGCCGCCATAAATATCCAAAAACTTGACAATTATATAGAATTAGTTAATATACTTATTAATTAAGATGCTTAATTAATTTAAATATACCGAATAACCATTAAAAAGGCGGGTTAATATGAATAGTCCGGTCATAAAAAGGGCGGCAATGCTTGCCCTGGCAATTGTATTTTGTTTAAGTTCCATGCTGCTGCTTTCCTGCGCTTCCGGGGGAGGTTTTTTCGGAGAGGAAGAAGAACAGCTTGAGACTTATGAGGCCAGGAGGGGAAGCATCATACAGACTGTATCAGCTTCGGGTAATATAGAATCCAGGTACAGCAACAATTATTCACTAAGGACTTCGGGAGAAGTGCTTAAGGTCCTGGAAGAAGGGGATAGCTTTTCCCGCGGTGACGTGCTCATAGAACTCAGCTCACAGAGGAATCAGTTGCTGGTGATGCAGGCGGAGGAAAATATCAGAGTTTCAGAGGTATCTTTGGAACTGGCCAGGCTGAGCTACCAGCAGGCCCTGGATGCCAACCATGTAGCCCTGCAGCTGGCAAAGACTAATACGGAGCAGGCTGAGCTGGCGGCTCAGAATGCATTCAATTCCCTGGAGAGCGCAAACGGCATGGCATCAAGATCAATTGAGAGCGCCAGGATCGCCATGGAAAGTTCAGAAGAGATCTATGATGTTGCCAAAGACAGCCTGGTTCTCACCGATGTCCAGAAAAAACAGTTTGAGACCAATATTGAATCCGCAGAAGCAGCTTATGAGTCGGCAAAAGCCCAGGCAAAGTCATCACAGGTCTCTGCAGAGGGCGGATATGAGCAGTCAGTATTAAACCAGTCGACAACTTACTGGAGCAGTCTTTCCAGCACCCAGTCGGCTGAGACCCAGATTGCTGTCACAGCCAGGAATATCGAGCAGGCAGAGGCACAGCTAAACCTGGCCCGGATAAACTATGAGATCATAGGACTTGACAGCGATGCCCATATAATCCATGCACCCTATGACGGCATCGTGATGTCTTCAGTATATAATGCCGGTGAATATGCCGGTCCGGGCATTCCGGCAATGGAGATCGCCAGCAGTGAGTTCGTGATAGTGTCTGAGGTAAACGAGACGGATATAATCAATATTGAAGCAGGCCAGGAAGTAGATATAGTTCTTGATGCCTATTACCTGGAACAGCTGAAAGGCAATATACTTAAGATATCTCCTGTTCCCACCAATATAGGGGGCATTATCTCCTATAAGGTAACAGTTGATATCCAGCCCCAGGAAAAAGTGGAGATGCTGCCGGGACTCTCTGCCAGCCTGACAGTGACCACTTCGGATATAGAGGATGTTCTTTATATCCCCATAGAGGCAGTCAGTGAGCAGGATGGTGTCCAGTCTGTAGATGTCCTGCTGGAAGACGGCAGCACCGAAAAGGCAGAAGTAGAGACAGGGATATTCAACTATGATTTTATCGAGATAAAATCGGGCCTTTCCGAAGGGGATATAGTAATCCTGTCGGGCCTGGAATAATTATTTTTGCCGGGAGAAGTACAGGTATCTAGATGAATGATAACAAGCTTATAATAAAGATAAGGCAGATGAAAAAGACCTACAGGATCGGCAGCATAACCGTTCCTGCATTAAAGGGTGTGGACCTGGACGTGGCTCCCGGTGAATTTGCCTCCATAATGGGGCCATCCGGTTCCGGCAAGTCCACGCTTATGAACATAATCGGCGCACTGGACATACCTACCACCGGAACCTACCTGCTGGATGATGTGGATGTGGGAAGCCTGGATGATAATGAACTGGCGGTCATCAGGAACAAGAAGGTGGGATTTGTGTTCCAGACCTACAACCTGCTTTCCAGGGCAGATGTATTCGCCAATGTGGAACTTCCCCTTATATATACCAGGGACAGGATAAAGAATAAAAAGGCAAGGATACTGGATGCCATAGAATCAGTAGGCCTTACCGATTGGATAAAGCACAGGCCTAATGAGCTTTCGGGCGGGCAGAAACAGAGGGTAGCTATAGCCAGGGCCCTTATAAACAATCCTTCTATTATCCTGGCAGATGAGCCCACCGGAAACCTGGATTCCAGGACCGGTGAAGAGATAATAGGCATATTCCAGAGACTTAACCGGGAAGGAAAGACAATCCTTCTTGTGACCCATGAGATGGAAATAGCCAGGCACACACAGCGCATAATATACCTTAGAGACGGGGTAATAAGCGGCCAGGAAGCGGTAGCCGACCGATTAATAGCAGAGGAGATACTGGCAAAGATGCCCAGACTGGAAGATAAGATATGAGAGGATTTTTAGAGAATATTAAGATAGCATTCCGTTCCCTGTTTTTAAACAAGACCAGGTCATTTCTGACTATGCTGGGAATCATAATAGGGGTAGGCGCAGTTGTGGCCATGCTTTCCATAGGAACCGGGGCCCAGGAATCGGTTATAAGCAGCGTCCAGGATATTGGGTCAAACCTTATAATAATATCACCGGGGAATCCCGAAGAAGAACAGCAGATGATGGGGCCGCAGATGATGTTTGCCGGCGATAATGCCGAGCTGGGGCCTGATGATGTCACGGCCATTGAAAGGGAGGCGGAGCTGGTTACAGTAGTGGCTCCTGTTGTATTCGGCGGGGGAATGGTGTCATACCTTAACAAGAATACCCAGCCCCAGATATATTCATCTACCGAGAACGGGCTGGAACTCTATAATATGGATATCGAGAGAGGCAGTTTCTATAACCGTGGAGATGTCTCAAGCTCTTCCAATGTAGCTGTCATAGGCCAGACAGTTGTAAAAAAGCTTTTTAATAATATAGATCCCATGGGTAAGATAATAAAAATAAATGGCCAGAATTTCAAAGTAATAGGCATCCTGGAGCCGAGGGGGACAGACTCATTTGGAAATGACCAGGACAATGTGGTGTCCGTTCCCGTAACCACTGCCCAATCGAAGCTATTCGGGGAAGGCTCCTATGACATGATACTTACCCAGAGCATAAATGAAGAATCGATAGATGATGCTACGGAAGAGATAGAGGATATCCTGAGGCGCAGCAGGGGAATAAGGATAGGGGAGAAAAATGATTTCAGGGTGCGAAACCAGACACAGCTTCTGGATGTGGTAAGCACCATCACGGGCATATTTACGGTTGTAATAGCCGGGATTGCCAGCATATCTCTTTTAGTGGGGGGTATAGGCATAATGAATATAATGCTGGTATCAGTCACAGAAAGGACCAAGGAGATCGGGATCAGGAAAGCCATAGGAGCAAAGAACAGGGATATACTGGTCCAGTTTTTGGTTGAAAGCATAGTCCTTAGCGTCACCGGCGGCATATCAGGCATACTGTTTGCCGTGCTCATATCTATTATCTTAAACAACTTTACGGTTTTAGAGACAAGCATTACTACCATGCCCATAATAATCGCCCTGAGCTTTTCCACCGCAGTGGGGCTTTTCTTCGGCATATATCCGGCGATGCGGGCAGCAAGGCTTAATCCTATTGATGCTTTAAGATATGAATAGGGAAAGAAAAATGGAAAACAGGGATGAGGTAATAGGTAAAATATTCGAGAATATATATATATTAAGGCAGAAGATAGCTTCCAGCATGAGCCTTCCACTAAGACATATTCCCCTCACATATTCACAATGGCAGGTGCTTAACCATGTCAGGAAGCAAAAAAAGATCAGCATCAAGGAGCTGGCTGCACTTCTGGACATAACCAGCAGCGCAGCTACCCAGATAGTTGACGGGCTGGTGAAAAAAGGATTTCTGGTACGGGAAAGGAGCTGTGAAGACAGGAGGGTGCAGAAGATAACCCTTTCCAGGAAAGCTTTTTTGCAGCTGGAAAAAAGCATGAAAAAAATATGTCCTATATTTGAAGCCCTTGATGACCAGGAGCTGAGCGACTACTGCCGGCTCACCGTAAAGCTTGCCGGCAAGTAATACGGATATGCCAGCAGAATGTCAGAAAAATATCAGGAAGATGCCTATTACGAGACATCCGCTCATCTTTCCCAGGGATGATCCCAGGACTGTCCTGGTTGCATCAATTCCTTTGGAATGAAGGAATTCTGACAGGTTTCCTTCAAAATAACCGGCTACTGCATCAGATATGGCATTTCCCACTATGGCTCCTGCAAGGGCCCCGGCTGCTCCAAATAGTTCTGCTCCGATTATTGCCGGTATTACAAGTATGAGGTTGTCTATCAGGCCGAATATTATGTCCGGAAGCATCCTTTTAAGGTCTATCCTCAAAAAATATGCTATGAGCACCGGAATAAACCCCAGGGCGAATATTATAAGGCTGGAAAACCTTCCCAGGCGCATGGCATAGAAGGCTATAAATGCAGTGAAAATGGATAAAAGGACCACGATTATGGTCTCCATTATTTTCTTTTCGCTTCGCTTGCTTATTTTCCTTCTAAGTCTTCTGATCACTTTTTCCCCTGTCTTTATTGATGATATATATATTATACATGCCGGTATTCTTTAACCAAGTATTTGCAAAATAAAGGGAACGGGAGTAAAATACCTATAAATACTATGGAATTAGTAGTAATTAAAGAAAGGAAATAGTTCTATGAGAATAGTAAGGACACTTCTGAGATGGGTGCTGGGATTACTGCTTATCTGGCCTTTTTTTGACAAACTTTTTGGCCTGGGGTATACAACAGCTCCTGAAGCTGCATGGACAAGGGGAGGATCTCCTACTGCAGGATTTCTTCAATTCGGGTCGACGGGACCATTTTCACAAATATATAACAGCATTGGAGGATCTGCGGTCGTAGACTGGCTGTTTATGCTATGTCTTTTATTTGTGGGTATGGCGCTTATACTGGGTATAGGCCTGAGGATAGCCGCCATTGCCGGGGGACTATTGATGCTTCTTATGTGGTCGGCGGTCTTGCCCAAGGAACATAATTTTTTCCTTATGGATGAGCACCTTGTATATTTATTAATACTGCAAATAATAGGATTCGGCTTTAAAAGGGAGGAACAGTGGGCCGGGCTGGGCAAATGGTGGAGCAATACCTGGCTGGTAAAAAAGGCGCCCTTTTTAAAATAAAGATAAATAGTTATTATCAATGGGGCCCCTATTCATTTACCAGAAGCGCTGCTTCATCGATTATCTTTGCAGTCATATTCTGGTCTGTAGATAGGAGCCTCATTATAGCTTCCGCATCCAGGGAGATAAGGTCCTGGACCGTGATGATGCCTGACGAAAAAAGTTTTAGTCTGTTCTTTTTATTTATACCGGGAAGGATGCTCACAGGATAAAGCTTTTTATGCTCGATATAGTACTGAAGGTTTCTTTCTTCGGGGTATTGCCAGGCAAGTATTTTCATCTTGACGCAGGACGCGTACTTTATGGCATCCCCGGTGGCCTTTGTATTGGTGATCAGCCATCCCTGGTAATGGTTTTTCTCACCGGAATGATTTTTATAAGCTTTTTCGATATCCATAAACCTGGCATGAACATATAGCGCTGTCTTCACATCGGAATAAGTCCCCCGGTGATTATGATATTTGCACTCGCATAAAAATACTACATTGTCCCTTACAGCTACCACATCGACTTCATGGTCGATGCAGCATCCGCTTATTGTCTGGCCCACTTTTGTACTGTACCCGTAAGCAGAAAGTATCCTTGCAATATATTTTTCAAAGATAAAACCCTGGGGCCCCAGGTCCATCATAGCTTTTTTAAGAGAATATCTTATGGCCAGCCGGTGTTCCATGCTGTCCAGGAAATCATGCGCCATCCTGTGGATCTCTTCCGTGGAAGTACCATCTTGTATTCTATCTTTAATACTGTCATAAGCTTTTTCAGCCTGTTTCCTGGTGCTTCCGGATCTTACCAGGGAATTTATTATCTTTTCCGGATCTATTTTCTCCAGATTTCCGCCTGATTTTATTACAAAACCTTCTGGTCTCATTTTATGGGCCCCATTTGCTATTATGAAATTTTTATCATTTTAACAGATTTGCGCCTGCGGGGCCAAATTAGTTTTATCCTTTTGATCACCCGGCAGGCCATAATACGAATAGCTATAAAATTATCAAAAAATCTCTTTAAAAATATTTGTATATGTATTAAAATAATAACTACTAATAATTAGTATATTATTAGTATTACAGTAGTTTTGAAGCCTTTCTGATCCGGCAAATATGAAAGGATGTTTATGGTACTGATAGAATTGAAGGAAGAAAGCTCCAGATTTCTCTGTACTGACTGCGACAGGACTATCTTCACTGGCCGGAACTTCCTTATAAGCAAAAAGGACCTCCCCCGGAGCCGCTTATCGATTTCCGGAAGCAGCATCCATTACTGCTGTGTATGCGGTTCAAAGTATGAGCTTATTAAGAGTTCCAATCCGGCATTCAGCGACCAGCTGAAGTTTAAGTATGTAAAAGTGGTCGAGCCGGAATATGCTCTGTAGGGATTTACGCTGAGCTCGCAGGCATATTTGCAGTGTGAAAGACTGCTTCTTCAGGGCAGGGCGGTGTTGATTTGCCCTGGATATAGTTCCTCATATATAATAGAGGCAGTTTATTACTGTCTGCAGGAGTAAGATGGAGAGAATAGCAGTAGTCACAGACAGCACCTCTGACCTGCCGCCGGGACTTGCCCGCCAATACGGTATACACATAATCCCTCTTTCAGTTGTATTTGAAGGCAAAAAATATATTGATGACGGAAAAAGCATCAAGCTGGGAGATTTCTACAGGAAACTTAAGGCTTCCAGGAATATGCCTATGGCTGCCCAGCCTTCCCCCGGTGATTTCATGAGACTGTATTCCCGGCTTCTAAAAGACCATGACAATATAATCTCCATACACATCTCCGGCAAACTCTCAGGCACTTATAATTCAGCTGCACTGGCAAAGAAACAGCTGGGGCATCCCGGAATAGAAGTGGTGGATTCAGGTTTCGTCCACATGGCCTGCGGTTTTATGGCAATGGAAGCTGCCAGGCTGGCATCAAACAGCTCTGACGCAGGGGAGATACTGAGACGGATAAAAGCATTCAGGGCAAATATATGGTCACTTTACTGTCCTTTTACCCTGGATAACCTTATAAAAGGCGGCAGGATGAATAAATTGGCCGGGGCTTTTGCCGGTATGCTGGAAGTAAAACCCGTACTTACCATAAAAGACGGCGAAGTATCGCTGTTTAAAAAAGCCAGGAAATGGGAACAGGCAAAAGATGTAATGATCAGCGCCATAAAAGATGCTGCCTCCGGAAACGATAGCCTGGTCATATCGGTGGCTGATGTCGACGCCCGCAAAGAAGCAGATTCCATAAGCGGCAGGATCAGGGACGAACTCAAACCCCGGGAGCTAATAAGGACAGAAGTGGGCATCGTTGTCGGTTCCCATCTAGGTATAGGGGGCCTGGGAATAACCTGCCATTTGTAAGATGAACAGTCTGTTTCCAAAGAAATGGATGATCCTGGCTGTGGCGGCCCTGTTGGCGGCAGCGGTCATCTTATCCTGCAGCAGGAAAGAACAGGAAGAGTCACAGCTTGCAGATTTCATATACCATGCATCAAGCCTGGGACTTCCGGTCTCATATCTGGAAATAATAAAAGACCAGGTAAAGATACATTATAGAACCAGGCCTGCTTATGCCTCAAGCATCATCTATCTTACAGACGCATTTGATGATGACGGGTCGATCATGCCTTTCTGCAAGCTTGACAGTTTTGAGATATCCAGTGTATTCCATGAGGGATTCCACGCCTATACCGACCTTGTCATAAGGAAAGGCAAGGCTTCCGGAGAGGAGAAAAGGATGTTTGATGAGATCATGAAGGATTCCCTGGATTACTATACGGAGACTGCTGACGGCAGGGATATACTCTGGAAAGACTACAGGAAACAGGTCTCCGAAGAAGCCATGGCCATACATATAAGCAATCTGGTAAAATACAGGATCGTTTATGAAAAGCAAGCGGAAAAGGCTGCCCGTAATTATATTTATGGAGCCATAAGCATTTCTGGGCTGGAACAGGAACTCCGGCTTATAAACGGAAGGTGGCAGGATATAATCCAGGGTAAAAGGTCAAGGGGGTATTATAATAAAGGTTTTCTAAGATGGAAATTTCCTCACATAATCGATGCAGAAAAATATATTTCAGAAAAGGAAAAAGCCTTCGTCGCCAGGTTCATACTAACCGGTATATGCAGGCCTATAGAAATGCCTCCCCTTACAGGTTTCATAAAGGGATGCCGGGCAGATGACCTCCCCTGCGGTTTTCTGGTAGAGGTAAACAAGGAGCATCTCTGGGACCGGGAAATGGCCCTGGAACCATATGAAGAAATGACGCCGGAAAGGGTCAGCCAGGTATATATAAGTGCCCTGGAAATATACTGGGAAAGCATGCTCAAAAAGGACCTGGGCTCAGACCTTTCCCAGAGGGAGGCGTTCCACTCCATGCTGAGGTCGGCCTCAATATGGTACACCGGACCCATAAATGATCCGGAGAAAATAGAAACTATAGTAAGGAATGCTGCCGCAGAATATGTAAAAAATATTATATATGAAATGAAAAGATGGCAGGAATATATAAAAGGCGGTATCCTTTACCTGGAGGAACCTGAAAGAGATGAGTTTATCAGCAGCTGGACCGATGCTGTAGAGGGGCGAAAGGTATACGGCTTTTATGTGGAGAAAGGCGTGGTCATAAGGACTCCAAAGCCTATGAGCCTGGAGGAAAAACTGTTTATAACAGAACATATACTGCCGGATATAGGATATGCCTTTGCCCCCATCGCATCAGCTGAGCCGGTATGCACCAATGGCGGCATAGCTGCAGAAGGTGGAGTATTTTCCAGCTTTTCATATAGCGCTGATCCCTGAAATATGGATTATTTCACAAATATCTAATAAGATATCAATGGACTGTTTTCTTATTACTTTGTCACATATGCCGTATGATCTTAAAAGGAGGTTCTGATGGCAGAAAATAAAAGCAAAAATCCGGCTGATAGCTTCGGCGAACTGGTAAAAGAGTTCGGTGATGCTGTAGGCAAGATCTTTGACGATCCCGAACTTAAGCAAAAGGCCAGGGAATTCAGTGAAAGCGCATCAAAGTCGGCAAAACAGTTTGGAAGCCGGTTCAAGGATGAAGAAGTAAAAGAAAAATTCAGGGGTGTAGGCCAGGCTGCCAGGGAATTCGGCAATAGCGTATCTGAATATTTCAGGGAAGGCGATAAAGAGGACCAGAAGGCCGGGGATAAAAAAAAAGATGAATGGGAAAAAAAGATAGATGATAAGGTAGAGGAGTTTTCCCGCAAGGCAGATAAGGCCGGCAGGGAACTGGGCCAGAAGATGGAAAAAGCGGGAGAAAAGGTCGACAGATACTTCAAGGAGACCAGGGGCGGAAGGATAACAGGATATGCATTTTCCATATTCTTCGGGACGCTTTTTTTGGTATTCTTATATTACTACAGCCAGTATATAGCATTCTATAATAATGTAGACGGCACCTGGATGAGATATCCCCTGCTTACAGGGGATTTTGACAGGTGGCTGCCTGTAGCAGTCACGGCGCTGCTGGCTTCCATAATCGGCAATATAATACTTATAATATACGATGGATATTTCTTCAGGCAGGTAATCCAGATAGTCATGGATATGTTCGGCCTGGCAGCAGTGATATCGCTTCTGGTCATATTCCCCTTTGATTTTTCGGTTATACCGGGAAATGACCTGTCCAACCTGCTTAATCCCATAGTCACAGCAGTGCTGATCGTCATATGCATCGGTATCGGCATAGGCATACTGGTACGGTTTATAAAGATGATCGTGGGAATAGTAAAAGCAGCTGATAGATCAGATGAAAGATGAATAAATGTAAGGAAACTGGAATATGTCCAAAGTGATCATCCGGGAATTCAGTGATTATCGCGACACTGTTTTTTCCATCCTGGATGAGCTGGAACTGGCAAAAAGGCTGGAAAATATAAAAAGGGTAATAATAAAGCCCAACCTGCTGCAGGATGCTCCTCCGCCATGCACTACTGATGTCAGGTGTGTTGAGGCAGCAGTCCGGTATATAAGGGAAAAGATCCCCGGCAAAAAAATAATCATCCTTGAGGGCTCCGGAGGCTGTGAGACTGCCCGGGCCTATAGCGCCCTTGGATATGAAAAAATGGCTATGTCTTTGAATTTGGAACTTATGGATGTAGACAATATAGGGCTGGTGAAGCTGACAGATCAGAAAGCCAGGGTATATAAGGAAATATTTCTTCCAGGTATAATTTTTGACAGCTTCCTTATCTCTGTTCCAACACTCAAGGACCACTCCATAACCGGAGTAACGCTTTCCTTAAAAAACCTAATCGGCCTGCTGCCGGAAAAGTATTATGGAAATTACTGGAGCTACAGGAGGAGCGATGTGCATAGGGTGGGAGTAGATTACGCAGTTTATGACCTGGCCAGGTATATGGATATAGGATTGAGCATAATAGACGGCAGGCTGGGGCAGCAGGGAAGCCATCTGGCAGGCGGAATGCACTGCAAACCATACAAGAATGTGATATTAGGCAGCTATGATGCGCTGGAAGCAGACAAAAAAGGCGCTGAAATACTGGGCCATGACTGGAAGGACATAGAACACCTGGTGATGATAGAAAAAGACAATGGAAAATAGATTCAGGATATCAATACACAGGTGTGACCGATATGATAAGGGATCCATAAAGCGGATCATAGGGCAGGGTCTGGACATAATAGGAGGCATCAGGGATATGCTGCCTGATGCCGGCAGCATATGTATAAAACCAAATCTTCTTCTGGCAGCACCCCCGGAGCAGGCTATAATAACCCATCCTGTTTTTATAGAAGCTGTGGTAGAGCTGGTCTCGGAGATCACAGGAAGACCCCGGGATATAGTGATAGCAGACAGCTTTGCTCCGGCTGTTCCGTATACGGAGAAAGGTATGCGCCGCATGTATGCGGAATCGGGATTGACGGATATGGCAGAAAGGACAGGCTGCCGGCTTAATTATTCCACAGAATACTCTACAGTCTCCAATCCGGAAGGAATGTTCCTCAAGAAGATCGAAGTAATAAAACCAATACTGGAATCAGACATAATAATCAACCTGCCCAAGTTCAAGACCCACAATCTTACCGGCATAACCGGAGCAGTAAAGAATATGTTTGGGGCAGTACCCGGTTTTACCAAGGTGGGTTATCATCTGAGATATGATAAGCTGGCAGATTTTGCCGGCATGCTGATCGATCTTTGCAGACTGGTCAAGCCGGCAATTAACATCATGGACGGCATACTGGGCATGGAGGGCGACGGTCCCGGCAGGTCGGGCACACCCAGGCATATAGGGCTTATAATGGTATCTCAAGATGCCCTGGTGATGGATAGGGTCATGGGAAGGATAGCAGGACTGGATGAAGACCTTAATCCATTCATGGAAGCTTTGAAGGAAAACGGGGTCAGCGGCTATGATTGGGATAAAATAAAGATAATGGGGGAGAAGCTGGAAGATGTGGCCCTGGATGACTTCATCCTTCCCAGGACAGCAGGACAGAAAAGACTGTTGGAGAATAGATTTGCCTCAAAGTATATAGTGCCGTTTGTCAGGAATGCTCTTAATCCCTATCCATATGCAGATCCGGCCGCATGTGACGGCTGCCTGACCTGTCAGGAGGTATGCCCCGTCAAGGCCGTAAACTATGACGGCAAAAAGGTCAATATTGACAGGTCCGGGTGCATAAGGTGCTTCTGCTGCGCAGAGATGTGCCCCCGGGGCGCTATTGAGCCAGGGTATTCATTCGCGGCAGATATGATACTTAACCGGCTTGGATTCGGCGGCAAAAAGAAGTAAACCCCTGGAATGCCCGGTTATTTCCTGAAAAAACCGGAAATAGTCTCCTGAAGTTTCCTGTTTCTCAATATTTTACTTGAGTGAAGGTTATTGACCCAGATGATCTGCGGCCTCCCCAGTTCCTTCCAGAGACACCGGGAAGATCTTCTGGAAAAATACATATCCAGCCTGGAATTTATCATAAGGATCTTCCGGGGGTCTACCATATGGCCGAAAGCCATGGGGTCGCAGAGAAAACATGCTTTGGGAGTTACATCCTTTAAGCTATCCAGACCCTCAAGACCGGCAGTCAGTCCATTTTTTCCGGTTTTTTTAAATTCTTCCAGGAATGCGGGGAATATCCTGTAGGCTTTCCTGCATTCAGTCCGTTTTTTATCGCTGCTGTTTTTGGCGCAGTCGCCTTTGAGCATATATCTCAAAACGCCCTTCCAGTGTATCTCTTCCCAGTTTCCCCCTCCAATAAGAAGGCAAGCCCTGTCTATCCTTTTATCAAAAGCTGCCGCCACCGTGGATACCATGCCGCCCATACTGATACCGCATAAATATATCCTTTCAGGTTTTAAGATAGCCAGGCCGATATCTATGAGCCGTCTTATGTCTACTACTGACTGGTGAAAGAAGTCCAGAGTCTGGATATCATCAAAACCGATAAGACGCCTGCCGCTGGACTCACCGGCTGGAGTCCTTTTAAGATGCAGTGGAAGATTTATAAAAATAGCTGCCATGCCCTTTTCTGCCATTGAGGAAGCAAAATCATTATAATTTTCCAGGTTTCGGGTGGCAAAACCATGAACCAGTATAAGCAGCTCTTCCGAGGCTTCCGGCATCACTTTGGAACCTTTATCTTTCTGGAATATACGGGCATGTACTGTATCATTTTCTTCTATGCCTGTAGCACAGGGCGAGGGAAAAGAAAGGTCACAGGCCCTGATGCCCTTTATAGCTTCAGGCAGTGAGATGTTGTAGGTGCCGCTGGCTACGGGTTTTTTACTGTATTCATATAGTCCCATATATCATATTTAAATATTAAACCAGGCTTAAATCAATAAAAGATAATGAATCATAACAGTTTTATTGGACACGCACCCATGTTTTTAATAGGATATTAATATATGTTTTATATTATTTAAAACAGTTTGTATAATATACATGAGAGATCACTAAACATTATAATAGGAGATAGGGGACCAAGATGAGCAATAATGACTCCAATACCCTGAAAGGTATTTTTGTAGGGATGGCTATCGGTTTTGTGGCAGGAGCGGTGACAGCAATGTTTTTGACCACCAAGACTGGCGAAGAGCTGAGGGCTGACATAAGGAAAGCGGCAATTGATGTGAAGAACAAGGCGGAAGCCCAGGCCGGTAAGATCAAGAACCTGAGCCGGGAGAAATACAGCGAGATAGTAGACAATATCCTTGACAGCTATAATAAGGTAAGGGATTTTACGGAAAAAGAGATCGAACTTATAAGAAAGATAGTTACCGAGCAGAAAGAAGTCGTCTCCAAGAAATAAGATATTAATACAGCTTCAGGATGCATAATACAATAATGCTTTCCAATGGGTATGCGGAGGTGCTCCGGGGCTGTATTTTTATATCCGGCATCCGGCCGGAAGGTTGCTTTTAATGGCAGGGAAAAGCGCATCTATTGATTATGGCAAATGTGATTTTAGCTACTGTAAAGACGGTATCTGCAGGGCGGTGCAGGTGTGTGAAAAAAAAGTGTTAAAACAGGAAGCACCTTTTGAGACGCCCTATATAGTCATAAATATGTGTACCGGATGCAATAAATGCATATCTTCCTGCCCCGCAGGCGCCATAAAAAGGTCAAAATAGTTAAAGGAGGCCAATATGCCAGAGCAGAGACAGACATATCCGCTCCTGGGGATGACATGTGCTGCATGCGTGAGGAAAATAGAGAAAGTCCTCGAAAAGACCCGGGGAATAGAAGATGTAAGCGTGAACTTTGCTGCGGAAAGTGTTGCTATCAGTTATGATGATGAGATAATAGATATCCAATCTATTGCCGGTATTGTAAAAGATCTGGGATATGAACTACTGACCTGATAAATATGAGCATTTCAAACAGGCTGCTTATCCAGGCTAAAAAGCAGCAGTATGAGAAAAAAAGGACGGAAGTCCTCCTGCGCAAATTGATAATCGGCGCGGTCCTGGCAGTTATTATAATGCTGGGATCGATGAACCTTGTACCAGGTCTTTCACGCCTGACTCCAGAGACCAGGAATATAATAATATTCATACTTGCCTGCCCGGTACAGTTCTGGATAGGGGCGCAGTTCTACCGGGGACTGGTATCTGTATTCAAATACAGGACTGCCGATATGAATACTCTCATTGCCGTAGGGACCCTTTCCGCATTCATATACAGCACAATAGTCACATTTTTGCCCGGATTATTCAGCGGCACCGGAACAGAGACCTATATATATTTTGATACTGCTGCCATGATAATAGTCCTCATACTTCTGGGAAGGTATTTTGAGACCAGGGCAAGGTCCAGGGCATCCGGGGCGATCCGAAGACTGCTGGACCTGCAGGTAAGGCAGGCTACCGTGATCAGGGACGGCAGGCAGGTACAGGCTGATATCGATTCAGTGGAAAAAGGAGAGGTAGTCCTGGTAAGGCCCGGTGAAAAAGTACCCCTGGACGGGATAATAACCGAAGGCAGCCCTTCCATAGATGAATCCATGATTTCGGGAGAATCCATACCGGTAGAAAAAAACCTGGGCGACGAGGTGACAGGGGCTACTGTTAACCTGAGCGGTTCATTCAAATTCAGGGTGACTCATACCGGATCTGATACTTTCCTGGCCATGATAATAAAGATGGTGGAGGATGCCCAGTCCTCCAAAGCTCCCATACAGAGGCTTGTAGACAAGGTGGCAGGCTATTTTGTGCCGGGAGTAATAGGCATAGCCGTGCTTACTTTCCTGCTGTGGTTTTTCCTGGGGCCGCAGCCGGCTGCTGCCAATTCCCTGATAAGGTTTGTAGCAGTCCTTATAATCGCCTGTCCCTGCGCCCTGGGCCTGGCGACCCCCACCGCCATAATAGTGGGTACAGGTAAGGGAGCCGAGAACGGTATATTCATAAGGGATGCCCGAAGCCTGGAGATAGCCCACCGGCTGACCACCATAGTATTTGACAAGACAGGCACCCTGACAGAGGGCAAGCCCAGGGTCAGGAAAGTCCTGGTACTGGAAAGTTCTCCCGTAAAGGACAGGGAGGAGCTGCTATTTCTGGCAGCTTCTTCAGAACTGCACTCGGAACATCCCCTGGGCAAAGCCATTGTTGAAAAGGCGGAAGAATCCGGCATAAAGCTCCAGCAGCCTACCGGGTTTAAGTCTTATGCCGGGAAGGGGATTGCCGCAGAAGTAGGAGGACACAGGCTGCTGAAAGGAAACAGGCTGCTTATGGAGAAAGAAGGTGTCAGCATGCAGCCCTATGGGAATATGGCGGAAGATATATCCTCCGGGGGAGAGACTGCAGTATATGTGGCGGTAGACGGGACTGCCGCAGGCATAATATCGCTGGCTGATAACCTGAAGCCCAATGCGGGGAACATCGTGTCAGGCCTTAAGGAGATGGGGCTGGAAGTGGTCCTGATAACAGGAGATAACCGTTTTACCGCAGAAGCCATAGCTTCCAGGGCCGGTATTGACAAAGTATATGCTGAAGTCCTACCCGGCCAGAAAGCTGACCGGGTAAAAGAGCTTCAGGAAAGCGGAGAGATGGTAGCCATGGTGGGTGACGGAATAAATGATGCCCCGGCACTGGTCCAGTCTGATATGGGTATAGCCCTGGGGACCGGGACTGACATAGCCATAGAGTCAGGCAAGATAATACTGACCGGTGGAGACCTGCAGGGAGTCCTTAATGCAATAAGCCTTTCCAGGCGGACGGTAAGGGTCATAAAACAGAACCTTTTCTGGGCCTTCTTCTACAATATACTGCTAATACCGGTAGCAGCCGGAGCCCTTTATCCTTTTTTCGGCATACAGATCAGCCCCATCTTTGCAGCAGGGGCTATGGCCTTCAGCAGCATATCCGTAGTAAGCAATTCACTGCGTCTCAGAAGGACAAAGTTTTAAAAGAAATAATAACAGCATTGTGATCAGGGAATGAAAATGGGCAAAAAGATAATAATAATCGGCGGCATAGCTGCCGGGACTGCAGCCGCAGCCAAGTGCAGGAGGATGGATGAGGGGCTGGAAATAGTACTTTATGAGAAAGATAAATATATATCCTATGGGACATGCGGCCTTCCTTATTTTGTGTCGGGAAAGATAAAGGGCATAAACAAACTTTTGATAAATACTCCTGGACATTTTGCCAAAAGGTTCAATATAGATGTAAGGACCAGGCATGAAGTATTGAAGATAATCCCGGAGGATAAAAAGATCCTGGTAAGGGACCTAAAAAGCGGAAACCTTTTCCAGGACAGCTATGACCGGCTGATACTGGCTACCGGTTCAGATCCTGTAAGGATACCGCTCCAAGGCTTTGATGCGGAAAATGTCTTTACTTTAAAGACCTTAAAAGACAGCATAAAGCTCAAGACTTTTTTAGGCAAGGACAAAAGAAGTGACAAAAGCGCGGTCATAATAGGCGGGGGCTTTATAGGCCTTGAGCTTATAGAAGCTTTTATGGAATATGGCTGCAGGGTCAGCATAGTTGAGAAGATGGACCAGCTGCTGCCTGCATTCGACAGGGAGATAATAGAATACCTTGAAAACTATCTTGACAGCAGGGATGTCGCGGTATTTAAACAGGAAGAAGCGGCCCGGCTGGTAAGGGATAAAAGCGGCCTGGTAAATTCCGTAGAGACCAGGGGAGGAAGGAAACTGAAGGCTGACCTGGTATTTTTCGGTATTGGGGTAAGGCCGAATACAGGGCTTGCCCGGGAATGCGGAATTAAGACCGGTGACTCCGGAGCTATAGAAGTAGACAGGTCCATGATGACTAATATTGAAGATATTTATGCCGCGGGGGACTGCTGCCAGTGCAGGAATACTATCTCCGGAGAACTGCGCTCCTATAATCTTGCCTCCATTGCCAACCGCCAGGGATGGACTGCCGGCTATAATGCAGCCGGCGGCAGTGAAGTTTTTTCCGGCAGCAATATAACCTCTATGATAAGGATCCTGGATATTGCCATAGGAAAGACAGGCCTGGGTTACAGGGAAGCAAAAGCCTCGGGACATGATCCTGCCTATATTGAACTCCATTATAATTCACATGCCGGATATTACCCCGGTGCACAGCTCATGCATTGCCTGGCTGTCTATGAAAAAAGTACGGGACGGCTCCTGGGGATGCAGGCAATAGGAAAGGATGGAATAGACAAGAGGATAGATACCGCAGCCGCCGCCATAGGCAACGGCATGGATATCTGCCAGCTGGCTGAGCTGGATCTGAGCTACCAGCCCGCTTATGGATCGGCAAGGGATGCCCTCAATATTCTGGGGATGATAGGTGAAAACCTAAAAAAAGGGCAGGTAGGATTTGTGGATATTCCCGGACTCAAGGAAAATGGTATCCCGGAAGGCTCCATACTGCTTGATGTAAGGAGTGAAAAAGAATTTACTGCCGGGCACATACAGGGAGCCGTGCATATCCATGTCGATGAACTGAGGCAGAACCTGGAAAGACTGGATAAGGATAGGGAGATAATCATATACTGCAAGACCGGATACCGGGCTTACCTGGCTTTGAGGATACTGGCAAATGAGGGTTTTGGGGATGTAAAGCTTTTAAACGGCTCATATCTTTCCTGGATGAGGGAAATATGATGAAAGAACACATCGATCTGGAGAAATGGGACAAAACGGAAGGAAAGTAAAATTCATCTCATGTGAGGTCATACTGGATGAAGTAAAGGACAGGATACCGGGAGACTGGGAAGTCGCCAGCCTGGAAAAAAAGCTGCATGAGAGAAGTGATGAACTAAGAAAGAAGCTACAGGAAGAAATCGACAGGTCAAAAGGTTTTGACATCATATTTCTCGGTTTCGGGCTCTGCGGCAAGAGCGTGGAGGGGCTGGTCTCAAGAGACGCCACCCTGATAATGCCGAAATCAGATGACTGCATAGCCATACTTCTCGGATCAGTAGAAGAATACAGCAGACAGTCTAAAAAGGAACCCGGGACATATTACCTGACCCGCGGCTATATAGGAGAAGCGGATGAAGATATAATGGGTTCAGGCTTTTCCCGGATCAGGGATAAATATGATGAAGAGACCTGGAAATGGATCCTGGGCCAGATGCTTAAAAACTATAAGAGGCTGGTATTTATAAATACAGGCAACTATGATCCGGAAAAGTGGCGCCTGATGGCTATGAAGGAATCAAAAAAGCTGGGTCTTGATTTCGAGGAGATAGTTGGTACCGGTGATTTTTTTGATAAGATATCCGGAGGCGACTGGGACCATGACTTTATCAAGGTAGGCCCGGGCCAGAAAGTCACTTCCGGGATGTTTGGCCATAAATAATATTGATAATAAGCTTTTGAAATATTATCATTAGATATGGTGTATTAATCACAGAAGTTACTCATATGAAAGTAACGAATATAACCTGGAGGATAGGCGGGGAAGCCGGATTCGGTATCCTGACATCAGGTAATATATTCTCCAGGTCTTTCTCCAAAAAAGGTTATTTTGTAATAGATAATATCGAGTACCCTTCCCTTATAAGGGGAGGCCATAATACTTTTATCTCCCGGATCAGCTGCGAACCGATATATTCAGTAAATCATGACATCAATATACTGGCCGCCCTTAACCATGAGACCATAGGTCTTCACCAGGAAGAGGTTGCTTATGGGGGCCATATAATATATGAGGGGGAGGCCGGCAAACAGGAAAAAAGCAACAATATAAGGAAGGACATAAAATATATACCGGTACCTTTCCGCCGCATAATCAGTGAACAGGGGCTCCACCGTGTCACTATCAACAGTATTGCCATAGGCGCTTCCATGGCCCTTATGAGCCATGACCTCCAGTCCGTAAGGGATTCCATGACTGAAGCGTTCCGGGAGAAGGATGCAAAAATCACAGGATCTAATCTAAAGGCACTGGAGCTTGGATATAAGTATGTAAAGGAAAAAATGGGAATAAAGGCATATGAACTGGAAATAGTAAAACCAGCCCCCCGCCTGCTCCTGACCGGTAATGATGCGGTATTTTTGGCCGGGGTAAGGTCAGGATGCAAGTTTTATGCCGCTTATCCCATGACTCCTGCATCATCTATCCTCCATTCTTTCGCGGCTGCAGAAGAAGGATACAATATTGTCACCAAGCATGCCGAAGATGAGATAGCTGTCATAAATATGGCCATAGGAGCTTCTTTTGCCGGAGCCAGGGCCATGGCGGCCACTTCCGGCGGCGGTTTCTCGCTTATGGCCGAGAGTCTGGGAAGCTCTGCCATGACAGAGACTCCGCTGGTGGTAGTCCTGTGCCAGAGGCCTGCACCTGCAACCGGCCTTCCCACATGGACCGAGCAGGGGGATATGCTTTTTTCCCTGTTTGCATCCCATGGTGAATTCCTGAGAGTCGTCCTGGCTCCGGGCGATCCGGAAGAGTGTTTCAATATTACGGGAAAAGCTTTCAATATTGCCGAGAAATACCAGATACCGGTGATAATACTTCTGGATAAATATCTTTCAGAAAGTCATTTCACATATGGGTCACTTGACCCCAGAAAAATAAAGACAGACAGGAAAAACCTTATAACCAGCGACAGCGGGATACCGGACGGATACATGAGGTATAAGGATACCAGTGACGGAATATCACCCAGGCCTGTATTGGGGCTTAAAAAAGGTGTACATATAGCAAACAGTGATGAACATGATGAGTACGGGTTTACCGCTGAAGACGGGCATAACCGCCGCAGGATGACTGATAAAAGGTTCCGGAAGATCGGCAGCCTTATGACAGAGATACCCCCTCCCCGGAAGTATGGTCCTGCCAGTGCCGATATTACTCTCTGGAGCTGGGGTTCATGCAAGGGCCCAATCCTGGAAGCTATGAAAATACTTAATCATAAAGAAAAAAGGGTAAATCTTATCCATTTCAACCACCTTTATCCTTTTGAGCATGAGATGACGGAAAAATACCTGGAAGAAGCTAATATGAATGTGGTGATCGAAAATAATAAGACATCACAATTGTCCAAGCTTATCGCCATGAATACAGGACACAGGATAATGAATAAGATACTTAAATACAGCGGCAGGCAGTTTTTGCCGGAAGAGATCATAAACAGCATTGAAAAGATATAAACGGAGGCCCTATGGCTGCGGAACAGAAAAAATCTGAATATAGCCTGAAGCCTGATGATTTTAATACTTCCAGGAGGCCCACCTGGTGTACAGGCTGCGGCAACTACGGCATATGGAACTCTCTTAAAAAGGTCTTTGCAGAACTGAAGCTCTATCCGCATCAGATACTCATAGTATACGGCATTGGATGCTGCGGCAATGGGGCAAACTTCCTTAGGACTTACAGCTTTCACTCACTGCATGGAAGGGCACTGCCTGTTGCTGCCGGTGCCAGGCTGGCTGCCCACAGGATGACCGTCCTGGCAGTTACCGGTGATGGGGACGGCCTGGGGATAGGCGGCAATCACTTCATACATGCCTGCCGCAGGAATATAGATATGGTAAATATATTGCATGATAACCGGGTATACGGACTTACGACCGGTCAGACTTCACCTACAAGCAGGCAGGGGTTTAAGTCAAGATCCACACCCTCGGGAGCGCTGGAGACGGCTGTAAATCCTATTGCCCTGGCAATTGCCTCCGGAGCCACTTTTATTGCCAGGGGTTTTGCCGGAGACCCTTCACAGCTGCAGGAAATATTAAAAAAGGCCATAAAGCATAAGGGCTTTTCCTTTGTGGATGTGCTGCAGCCCTGTGTCACTTTCAATAAGATAGACACATACAGGTATTACAGGGAAAATATCTACAGGCTGGAAGATGACAGGGATTACAAAAATGATGACAGGTGCCAGGCCTTTGAAAGAGCCCTGGAAACAGAAAAGATCCCTACAGGCATATTTTTCAGGACAGAAAGACCTTCTTATGAGGACGGTCTCAAGCAGATAGAAAGAAAACCCCTGGTAGAGCATATAATAAGCGATGTCGACATAAACAAACTGCTAAACAGCTATTACTGATCCGGGTATTTTCCCGGGATCCCCCTTTTATTATTTGCCTAATCCTAAAAAAAATAATAGATTATATATGATTTTGTACCGGTATTGGTCTCAGCCGGGCCGGAACAGGCTAGAAAGGTTTATATGAAAAAGCTAAAGGATTATAAGATAGCTGCTATTTATGGAAGTCCGAGGCAGGAGGGCAATACTTATACCCTCATGGAGAAGTTCCTGGACGGGGTAGGGGAAAGGCCGGCAGATTCCGGCAGTAATATATGTATTGATAAAATAATAGTCTCCAGGCTGGAAATCTCGCCCTGCAGGGAATGCGGGAACTGCTCCCGGACCGGGGAATGCATCATCCGTGATGATATGCAGGATGTATTCCGCATACTTATAGAAGCTGATTTTATTGCTGTTGCCTCTCCCGTATTTTTCACCACTGTATCAGCATATCTTAAGGGACTGATAGACAGGTGCCAGAGGTTCTGGGTATTAAAATATGAAAGAGGGGAAAACATCATAAATAAGGAAAAAAAAGGCATATTTATAGGGACTTCAGGCTCGGGCTCTACCAGCATATTTGATTGCCCCAAGAAAGTGATAAGGGCTTTTTTTGATGTATTGTATGTAGATTATGACAGGGACTTTTTATACGGGAATACCGACAGCAGCGGGGATATACTGAAAAACAGAAAGGCTATGGAAGAAATATATAAATATGGAAAAGAATTGGGAGATAGAATATGAAAATAAGGATATTGATAGCGGCTTTATTGTCGGCCGCAGCAGTTTTACCGGCACTCCTGGCCGGATGCACTTATGTCGAGGACGTGAAGGACCTTTACCAGGAAGAGGATGCGGGACAGGCTGATGCCGGCGGGGGGTATAAAAATGATTTTACCCTGAAGGACCTGGAGGGAAGACAAGTATCACTTTCGGATTTTTCCGGCGATATTATAGTGCTTAATTTCTGGGCTACATGGTGTCCTCCCTGCAGGGCGGAGATACCGGACTTTATTGAAGTATATGGCGCCTACAGGGACAGGGGTGTACAGTTTCTGGGCGTCTCCAATGAAGAGGCCGGTGTGATAAGGGATTTTGTAAGCCAGTACGGGATCGATTATACTATCCTGGTAGACAGGTCAGATATATTTACAGAATGGGGTATAAGGTCCATACCCACCACCTTTATCCTTGGTCCTGACGGGGAAATACTGTCAAAAAATGTGGGAATGCTTAGCAGGAGCCAGCTGGAGGCAGCCATCGAGGATGCCCTTTAGAAATCTTGAACAGGAGGAAATAGATGCTGGAAATAGGACTGCTGTCAGCTTTTGCCGCCGGGCTTCTGGGTTTTGTATCACCCTGCGTGCTGCCTCTGGTACCTGTATATATCGGCATAATGTCCAATAAGGCAATCTACAGGGATAAGGATATAAAGCTTTCCCAGAGGCTGTACCTGCTGGTAAACAGCCTTCTGTTTGTGCTGGGTTTTACTCTGGTCTTTATGATCCTGGGTTCTACCGCCACCTTCCTGGGACAGGTCCTGAGTGACTATTCCAGCATCATAAGCAGGATAGGGGGAGCCATACTTATAATATTCGGCCTTCATTATATGGGACTCTTCCGTTTAAGGTTCCTTAACCTGGAAAAGAGGTTCAGGATGCCTGATTCCCTGAAAGCTGGCTACCTCAGCTCTTTTCTTTTCGGAATAATATTCTCATTCGGCTGGATACCCTGCGTGGGCATAATACTTTCCGGTATACTGCTTCTGGCAAGCAAGCTCGATACCCTGGTCCAGGGGGTACTCCTTCTGGGGGTATTTTCTGCCGGGCTGGGGCTGCCGTTCATCCTGGCCAGCATATTTATAAGTTTTTTCTCAAGACTTCTGGGGAGATTGAACAGGCATCTCAATATAGTATCAATAATATCCGGAGTATTTATCGTAGCACTGGGAATAGTATTCATAACAGATTCCATGCTTACCATCATAGGCTGGCTTTCCGGCTATATACCCTTGATCGATAAAATCAATTTTTAAATAATTATTTATGCTTTTTTGTGTTAAAATCTCTATATTTGATTTTTAGGTATATGAATCTTTGAGATAAGGAGGAATTTTGAATATCGATCCAGTAGCTTTTTCTGTTTTTAACCTGGAGATAAGGTGGTATGGGATAATTACCGCCCTGGCCCTGGTAATAGGTTTTATAGCGGCTTATCTCCTGGCCGCTTACCGCAGGCAGAAAGCTGATGAGATACTTAATTTTGCCCCTTTTGCCATCATCGCCTCCATCCTGGGAGCCAGGCTTCTGCATGTTCTTGTAAACTGGTCCTATTACAGCGCCAACCCTGCCTATATATTTGCTTTCCGGCGCGGAGGACTGGCCATACAGGGAGCTATGCTGGGGGGCATTCTGGCGCTCATCATATTCTGCCGCATAAGGAAGCTGGACTTCTGGCTGTGGGCTGATATAACAGCTCCTGGACTTTTACTGGGACAGGCCATAGGAAGATGGGGAAATTTTTTTAACCAGGAAGCTTTCGGACGTCCTACCAGCCTGCCCTGGGGTATCTATATAAGCCCTGAAAACAGGCCTTTAAACTATTCCAGTTATGAATATTTCCACCCTACTTTCTTCTATGAATCTATGGCCAATCTTGCACTTTTTGTGCTGCTTTTCTTTATGCACCGTTTTTACAGGAACAGGCCGGGAAGGCTCCCTGACGGGATCATACTGGCCATGTACCTGGGAATATATGCCGCTTACAGGACATTTATAGAGGCTTACAGGGTAGACAGTACTTTCTTCGGTCCGGTAAAGGTGGTATATATAATAAACCTGCTGGCAGTGATAGCAGCCTTAATAATAGCAAATCACGTTACTAAAAATTTTAAGTCAAAACAGCTGGAGGAAGAAAATAAGGATTAGGTATCACCTGACCTTCTTCATGCTGTAAATACACCCGCAATAGTCCTGGCGGTAAAAACCGTATAAGCGGGAAAGCTTATTTGCCTTTTTGAAACCGTCTTTCTTCTTGAGGTCCGAAGCATAGTAATCTATGCCGTATTTTTCCGATATTGACAGACCGGCCTCATTTATGGCGCCTGCGTTTTTATGGGGGCTTATGGAAAGGGTAGCTGCGAATATATCCATGCCTTTTTTTGCGGCAAGGCCGGCAGTCTCCTCCAGGCGCATGCGGAAACACCGGAGGCACCTTTTTCCGCCTTCAGGCTCGCCCTGCAGGCCTTCTGTCAGATTAAACCATCTTTCCGGGTCATAAGCGCCGGTAATAAGAGGAATATTTGATATTTTAGAAAGCCTTTCCACGTCCTTAAGCCTTCTAAGGTATTCTCTCTCCGGGTATATATTTGGATTATAGAAGAACATGGTTATATCAAAATGGTCACCCAGCAGCCTGACAGGATATGCGGCACAATTGGCGCAGCATACATGCAGCAACATTTTGCCCTTTTTTAAAGTTGAATATTTCACCGATTTCCCTATAATATTAGACCTGTCTTTAATTATTTAGGATATATATTAATTGAAATAAAGAAAATATCAAAGCTATCCGGGAACATGGACTCCATTTTACTGAAAGTCATAAAACTTGATAATGCGGGAGAAATACTGGAAGGCCTCACCAGGCCTGAGTCCGGCAGCGCCGACGCACTTAAGACGGTGGAAGCCGTGATAGACGGTATAAAAAGAAATGGAGATGACGCCCTTTGCCGCTTCATAAAGGAGTATGACGGTTTTGATGCCGGCAGGGAAAATATAAGGGTGGCGGGAAAAGAAATAAAGGAAGCTGCCCAAAAGGTAAAAAAGGAACTTCCCGACCTGGTCAGGGCACTGGATATAAGCCGTAAAAACATAGAATCATTTCACAGGTCCCAGTATGAGCATAGTGAGACCTCATGGATGAAGGAAGACAGCAGGGGAGCCAGGACCGGCCAGAAAGTCACACCTATTGAACGTGTGGGATTATATATCCCGGGCGGCCGGTATGCCTATCCCTCCACGCTGCTTATGACTTCAATACCTGCTGTCACTGCAGGGGTAGACAGTATTGCAGTGTGCTCGCCTCCCGATATAAATGGACAAATAGATCCGGTGATGCTTTACCTGTGCAGTATTCTTGGTATCAGCGAGATATACAGGATGGGGGGAGCCCAGGCCATAGCCGCCATGGCTTTCGGGACTTCATCAGTAAAGAAAGTGGACAAGATCGCCGGTCCGGGTAATATTTACGTGACCCTGGCAAAAAAACTGGTATATGGATATGTGGGGATAGACAGCCTGGCTGGCCCCAGCGACATAACTATTATAGCCGACAGCAGCGCCAGGCCGGAGCTGGCCGCGGCAGATATGCTTTCCCAGGCAGAACACGACCCCCTTTCCAGGAGCATACTCCTTTCTTCTGACAGGGAACTGGCAGAACAGGCAGCTGAATGCATGCATGAGATGCTGCGGTATTACGGAAGCCGTAAGGATTATGCCGGTAATTTCAGGGTCATGGCCCAATCCGTAAGACAGCAGTGCCGGATATATTTTTCACCGGATATTGATATCATAATAGAAGCTGCCAATATGACCGCGCCGGAACATCTGGAGATAATGGTAAGTGATCCCGGCCATGTGCTGGAGGGCATAAGGAATGCAGGAGCTATATTTATAGGAGACAATACCCCGGTGGCAGTGGGCGACTATATCGGGGGAACAAACCATGTCATACCTACTGAAGGAAACGCCAGGTTCTCATCACCCCTGGGAGTGGGGGATTTCCTCAAGAGGAGCAGCATATGCACATACAGCAGGGCTGCCCTGGAGGCGGAAAGAAGATATATAGAAGAAATGGCCGGTTTTGAAAGATTGTATGTACACAGGGATTCGGTCAGGAAAAGATTTGAAAGGCAGGGTTAGATGAGTCTTAAAATAAAAAAGCAGATAGCCGGACTTCCCGAATATGTTGCAGGAAGGACGCTTGAAGAAATAAAGCAAAAATACGGCCTGGACCGGGTATATAAGCTGGCATCCAATGAGAACCTTTTCGGACTGCCGCCGGGACTGGCGGAAAAGATGGCTTCTTATATGGACAGTATGATCTATTATCCTGATGCAGGATGCGTCATGATAAGGAAAAGACTGTCGGAATTCTATGGTATCCCGGATGACCAGATCATAATAGGCAGCGGTTCTGACCAGATAATAGAGATGATATGCGACAGTTTTACCGGAACTGGAGACAATATAGTGATCGCTGATCCCACCTTTCCCATTTACGAAAAATCTGCCTTAAAATGCGGAGCTTCAGCCAGGAAGGTGCCCCTGAAAGACTTCAGGCAGGATATAGAGGGCATGCTGGATGCGGTAGACAACAGTACCAGGATATTTTTCCTGACAAATCCCCAGAATCCTACCGGTACAAAAATAACCGGGGATGAATTCCGGAAGGTCATCCGCAGTATTGCTGATGATATACTGGTAGTGATGGATGAGGCATATTATGAATACTGCCCCCGGCAGGACCGGCTGGAGACTGTCGGCTACCTGGAAGGCAGGGACAACCTGATGCTTCTCAGGACTTTCTCCAAGGCATATGGGCTGGCCGGCCTGAGGATAGGCTATGGGCTGGGATCCCGGAAAGCGGCTGCAGCCATAAATAAGGTAAGGCTGCCCTTTAATGTCAATGCCATGGCCCAGAAAGCAGCTTTGTACGCGCTTGAGTCAAGTGGCTATGTAGGGAAGATAAGCGATGCCGTTTCTAAACAGAGGCAGATATACTATAATGTACTGGAAAAGGAAGGCATAGGATATGTCAGGTCATATGCCAATTTCCTGCTTATAGATGCGGGAGAAAAAAGCGGGGATATAGTAGAAGGACTGCTTAGGAAAGGATTCATAGTAAGGCCCGGTGAAAATCTTGGTTTTCCGGGATATATAAGGGTGACTATAGCAACAGAAGAGATAAATAAGCTGTTCCTGGATATATTTACAATGCTTTACAGGAATACTTATAAATAGGGGGGATGATTAATGAATAAAAGAGAGAAAGGATCATCGCCATGGAAACAGTGGTAACCGGTAACGGTACAGAAGTAAGATTCGGCCAGGGACTGCCAACGGTAATAATTGCCGAAAGGATAAATCCTACCGGACGCAAAAAGCTTGCGGCAGAGCTTCAGGAAGGCAAGCTGGATATAGTAAGGGAAGATGCCAGGAAACAGGCCGAAGCAGGCGGGGATATTATCGATATAAATGTAGGTGCTGTAGGAGTGGATGAGGTGGACATGCTGCCCAGGGCCGTAGAAGCAGTCATGGAGCAGACGGATCAGCCCATATGCCTGGATTCTGCCAATCCGGAAGCGCTCAAGGCGGCACTTAAGGTCTATCCCAACAAGGTCCTCATAAATTCAGTAAACGGTGAAGAGAAGTCCATGAAAAATTTGCTGCCGGTGGTAGCGGAAAGCGGCTCTGCCGTTATCTGCCTGATGATGGACGAAAACGGTATACCCGATACAGTAGAAAAAAGGCTTGCCATAGCGGAAAAGATCATGAAGCGGGCAGAAAAGATGAAAATAGACAGGCAGGACCTGGTATTTGATGCCCTGGTGATGACTAATTCCACCAATTCCGAGTCGGCAAAAACAACTATTGAGACCCAGAGGAGGATAGCGGCTGAATATGGTGTCGCTACAACAGGAGGATATTCCAATATAAGCTACGGCATGCCTAACAGGGAACTGATAAATATACATTTCATCTCCATGGGGATAATGAACGGCCTGAATGCGCCCATAGCAGATCCCCTGACGCCGGGGCTCATTGAAGCCATGAGGGCAGCGGATTTCCTTGCCGGAAGGGATCCCTATGGCATGAAATACCTGTCATTTTATAGAAAATAATATGGTTTTGGGTTATAATCTCCCTTATTTATTAATTTGAGTAAGGGAGAATCAAATGGCTAAGGTACTTCTAAAAGACCTGACCAAGAGATTCGATGAGGTTGTGGCTGTTAACAAGATGAACGACGTCATCGAAGATCAACAATTTGTGGTCCTGGTAGGACCCTCAGGATGCGGTAAAACCACCACCCTGCGTATGATAGCAGGACTGGAGGAAGTAACCGAGGGAGAAATCTATATCGGAGACAGACTTGTCAACGATGTCCCCCCAAAGGACAGGGACATCGCTATGGTTTTTCAGAACTATGCCCTTTACCCCCACATGGATGTTTACAACAACATGGCTTTCGGGCTCAAGCTGCGAAGGACCCCCAAAGCCGAGATCGAGAAAAGAGTACAGAACGCCGCCAGGATCCTGAAGATCGAAGATCTTCTCAAGAGAAAACCCAAACAGCTTTCAGGAGGGCAGAGACAGCGTGTAGCCCTGGGTAGAGCCATTGTAAGGGATCCCAAAGTGTTCCTTATGGATGAGCCGCTGTCAAACCTGGATGCCAAGTTAAGGGTACAGATGAGGACAGAGATCGCCAAACTGCACCAGAGGCTCAAAGCCACTATCGTCTATGTCACCCATGACCAGACAGAGGCTATGACCATGGCCAGCAAGATCATTATCATGAAGGACGGCATCGTACAGCAGACCGGGGCGCCCCAGGAAGTCTATGACCATCCTGACAATATGTTCGTTGCCGGTTTCATAGGATCTCCGGCCATGAACTTTGTGGATGTCACGGTCACTGAAAAGCTGACTCTGAAGAATGACCAGTTTGAGATCGATACCAGTGACAAGCTCAAGGATATCATCAAGAAGAACGACCTTGCAGGCAAGGATATAGTCGCCGGCATAAGGCCCGAGGACCTGGAAGATGCAGAATTCATGCCCGAAGCCGGGGATAGCAATACCATTACCGCCGATGTAGAGGTAACAGAGCCCATGGGTGCAGAGATATATGTCTATGTGGACATAAACGGAGTGCTTATGACAGCCCGTGTCTCCCCAAGGTCAAAACTGAGGAGCGGAGACAAGGCAAAACTGTACATTGACCTGGATATGATGCATCTGTTTGACAAGAAGACAGAAAAGGCATACATATAAGGAACAAAGCCTGATATATCATATTGAAAGCAAGGCACAGCAATATTAATTTGTTGTGCTTTGCTTTTTCTTTTTATAAAATTAATGCTAATGGATTCAAGATATGATGTGATAATCTCGGGAGCCGGCCCCTCGGGGAGCCTTCTGGGTTATCTGCTTGCCGGCAGAGGTATTAATACCCTTATATTGGAAAAGCAGGAATTTCCCAGGCATAAGATATGCGCCGGAGGCCTGCAGCACAGGAGCCTGGCCCTTATCCCTTTTGATATAAGTAAAGTAGTGCATAAAAGCCTGCATGGCATCTTATTCAGCTACAGGAAAAGGGATGTTTTCTCCAGGAAGTATATGCTTCCCATCCTGCATACTGTCCAGAGGAGCGAGTTTGATGCCTTTCTGGCAAAAAAAGCCCTGGATAAGGGATGCAGTATAAATTTTGGAGAAACGGTAACAGGATATGCACCGGGAAAGGATATTATAAGGGTTGATACTGCACAGAGGTCATATGAAGCCAGGGTCCTTGCCGGGGCTGACGGCATAAGAGGCGCAGTCCACCGATTGCTTACTTCCGGAAGCAGCATAATGAGGATACTTGGCTATGAAACGGAAAGAACTTCAGGTCCTGAGGAGGAAAAAAAGTATTATGATGCAGCCGGCCTGGATTTTGGCGGTATAAAAAATGGTTATGTATGGGCTTTTCCCAGGAAAAAGATAATATCCTATGGCATAGGCGCCCCTTTTTCTACAGCCCGGGCCATGAAAAGTTATTTTCATGCCTATATGAATGGAAAAAGCAATGGGAATATGACCGATATCAAAGCCCAGTCTATACCGGTCCGTACAGAAAATACGCCGGTCTGCAGCTACAGGGTCCTGGCTGTGGGGGATGCTGCCTGCCTGGGGGACGGCTTTACGGGTGAAGGCATATATAATTCACTCAAGAGTTCCCATATGGCGGCAGAAAGCATAGATAATGCATTAAGGACATCCAGGTTTGACTTCGCTGATTACCGGCAGAGGATATGGGAAGATATTTATGAGGACATAAAAATATCCCTCAGGTTTTCAAAGGTTTTCTTTTCCTTTCCCATTTTTTTCTATAAGCTTTTCAGGACGGATGAAAGATTTTTCAGGCTTTGCTGCCGTGTGCTCCGGGGTGAGAAGAAATATAGAGATATTTCTGGAAGATTAAACCTTTTTGGATGATAATGAAAGTAGTATTATACATGTGGACTTTGTACAGATATTAGCTTGAAAGGAAGTTCTGATGGCTGAAAAAGAAAAAGAGACCATTATTGCCCAGATATCGGATATCCATGTGGGGGAATCCCACTTTGTCCCCAGCCTTCTTACCAGGGCAATAGATGAGATAAATGAGCTAAATCCTGATGTAGTCATCATAACCGGCGACCTTACAGCCAATGGGTTCAGGCGCGAATATGAAACAGTTAAGAATTACCTGGCTCCCATAAAATGTAAAAACCTTATGGTTCAGCTTGGAAATCATGATTCCAGGAATGTGGGATATCTCCACTTTGAGGAACTTTTCGGCCAGAGGTATAAGACCTTTAGCAATGAAGAAGTCACCATAATAGCTGCCGACTCCAGCGAGCCTGACCTTGATAACGGGCAGATAGGCAGGGAGCACTATAAATGGATCAAAGAAGAGTTAGCCAAAAAACCTAAAAAGAATTTCAAGATATTCGCCATACATCACCACCTGGTCTCGGTGCCCAATACGGGGAGGGAACGTAATATTGTAAATGATGCCGGGGATGTCCTGGAGACCATCGTCGATGCCGGGGTGGATATGGTGCTTTGCGGACACAAACACGTGCCTTACCTGTGGAGGATAGAAGATATGCTGGTGGTGACTGCGGGTACCGTCTCCTGCCTGAGACTCAGGGGCATCATAGAGCCCAGTTATAATATAATATATATCAGGGAAAAAGAGATAGATATATACAGGAGGTCTCCCTTTGACAGGATAGAAAAGATCCTTGGAGTCAAAAGGGTGGGCAGGAAGGCTAAGCTCTGTGAAAAATTTATTACGGAGAAAAGACAACAGGCATAAAAAGCTTATAGCCCTGATAGACGGAGAACACTATCCTGATGTGACCAGGGATGCACTGGCCATGCTGAAAGACTGTTTTACAGGAAGTTTTGCCGGCATCGTGTTTCTGGGCGGGAGCGAAAAGCTGGTGATGGATGACCTGGAAGATTATTTCGGAGGAAAAGTATATATCATAAGTGACCTGGACCATGATTTTACGGAAGCCCTTAAGCACTTCAAGCCCGATATAGCATATGACCTGAGTGATGAACCGGTGGTGGACTACAGGTCCAGGATGAAGATAGCATCTTTCTGCATTGCCAGAGGATGCAGTTATATGGGGCCGGATTTCCTCTTTGAGAGCCAGAGGCAAGATATCAGGCTTTCCGTAAAGTCGATTTCCATAATAGGTACAGGAAAGAGGATAGGAAAGACGGCAATAAGTTCATATGCGGCCAAATTATATTCCGAGGAGGATATTGAAACAGCCGTTTTGGCAATGGGAAGGGGAGGCCCTGCGGAACCGCAGGTCATAAAAGGTGATGAAATAGATATTAACCCGGAATACCTGCTTGGACTTAACCGGAAAGGACTTCATGCCAGTTCTGATTATATTGAAGATGCAATGCTGAGCGAGATAACCACTATAGGCTGCAGGAGATGCGGCGGGGGTTTTGCCGGTGATATATTCATGACCAATCTGGAACAGGGTGCAAGAATAGCCGAAAGCCTGGGCCCGGACCTTTTGATAGTAGAGGGAAGCGGTGCTTCCATACCCGGAATAGACACAGATGCCAGGATCTGCGTCATCGGGGCTTTCCAGGACTGGACCAGCATCATAGGGTATCTGGGGATATACAGGATAATCCTGGCAGACCTTATAATCCTTACCATGTGTGAAGAACCGATGGCAGACAGCAATAAGATAGCTGAATTGGAAAAAGAGATAAAAAAATATAATCCGGGAGCAGCAGTGTTAAGGACTGTATTCAGACCCAAACCGCTGTCAAATATAAAAGGCAGGAAAGTATTCCTGGCCATGACTGCCAGCCCGGCAATAGAAAATAAAATAATTAAATATATGGAGAAGGAATACGGATGCCGGGTAGCGTCAGCCAGCTTCAACCTCTCAAACAGGCAGGAACTGAGAAAAGACCTGGCCGCCAGCCCGGCTTTTGATACCATACTTACCGAACTGAAGGCAGCTGCGGTAGATGTCCTTACCCGCTATGCTTCCGAGAACAAAAAGGAAGTCTCATTTATCGATAATATCCCGGTGGCAGCCAAAAGGGGAAGCAGCTTTAAAAAAGAACTTATGGGATTGATAGAATAGGAGCCAAAGCCGATGGGTCAGGGAGAAAAAGAATCAAAACATAATACGGTAGTCATATCGGATAAGAAAAGCGGGCTTCCGTTTTCCAGGGGCATCCTGGCATCTTCCATAGCAGTAGCCGGGCTGGAGATGGTAACAGCCCACAAGATAGCTTCCGATGTTCAGGATTATTTTACTGATAATAATATAAGATCCATAACCCTGGACGAGCTAAGGTCCCTTGCCTTCAGGTTTATAAAGGAAGAAGCGGGGCTGGAAAATGCCGAGAAATATCTTCTGTGGCAGTCTGTGGGGAAACTGCATAAACCCACTATTATCCTTGTGGGCGGGGCTACAGGCGTTGGCAAATCTACGGTTGCCACGGTACTGGCCAGCCGGCTTAATATCACCAGGGTTGCGTCTACTGATGCCATAAGGGAAGTCATGCGGGCTTCAGTATCAGAAAGACTTATCCGTCCCCTGAGGGGTTCTTCCTACAGTGCATATAAGAACCTGACCCTGCCTCCGACAGGAGTGGAGCCGGTAATACTGGGTTTCAGGGAGCAGGTACTGGCGGTAAATGTAGGCATTGAAGCTATTATAAAGAGGAGCGTAGAAGAAAAGACAGATATAGTCATAGAAGGAGCCCATGTGGTGCCGGGATACCTGGATACCGCCAGATATGATGATAAGGCCATTATCATCAGCATGCTTATCGCTGTACCTGATAAGGATGTCCATAAAGAGCATTTTGCCAAAAGGACAGTGGAGACCCAGGGTTCACGGCCGGTACAGAGATATATCAAACACCTGGACAAGATACTTATGATACAGGATTACCTGGAAGACCTGGCGGCAAAAAATAATGTAAGCATAATCCAGAACTATAATCTGGACAATACAGTAAAAAAAGCCCTGGAACTGGTATTCAAGACAGTGAAAGACCAGTTTGACAGGCTGGGGACTGAGTATGCTCACGGTTCTGGCGCCTGACCGCCGCTTACCGAGAATGTCAGCTGTTTTTGCTGAGTACCAGCATGACCTATTTTTACCAGGTAATCACCGGGGGCATAGAGACCGTCCCTTTTGACCAGGTAGACCGCAATACTGCCGCTTCCGTCGTCGTTAATTACTATATCATCAGTCTGCATTATGCTCTGTCCGCCATCTCCTAAGAATACCCATTCCGTTTTCAGTCTTTGGCCCTCTTCAATGTCACTTACCTGTATTATCAGGTAGATGCCGGGATCACTGCTGTCAAAGTGGCGGATATCTTCATCCCGGGGGAATCCATGTCCCGGATCCAGGCTGTCTGCCAGGTATATATCTCTTATTAACGGTTCTTCCCTTAAAGATAAATAGGCGGCTGCAGCAATTATTGCAGTACAGATTATTATTATGATTATATTTGTCTTATTCATAAATTATAGTGTTTCCGCCTGACATTATAGCAAAACTGGTAAAAATGTTTGACTAAAATTTCCAATTGGTATATATTTTCTTCCTGGTCCATAGTAGGGGAAGAAACAATGCCGATATATAGCTACAGATGTGATAAATGCGGAGAGACCTTCGATAAGCTGGTAAAGCCCGGAGGAAATGGCTGCGTGCCCTGTATAAAGTGCAAGTCTGATACCAGGAGGGTTTTTTCTCCCGTAGGTATAATATTTAAGGGTTCCGGTTTTTACAGTACAGACTATAAGCCGGGTAATAAAAGTTCCATAAATAATTCCCAGGCAGGCAAAAAAAATGATGAAAAGGGTCAGGATAAAAAACCGGAAACCGGGGGCAGGCCAAAAGAAGACAGGGTGGAATCCAAAAAACCGGCAAAATAGCAGGACTTCTGGCTTATTCTCCACTCCTCTGCATAAGTGTTCAAATGTATTCCCAAATCTTAAAAATAATATTATAATTATGTATTGATGATTTTATTAACATTTTTATCGATAATATTGATCTGGTTGCATGTTTCAAGTTTAAGATTTATGATAAGGGCCAGGGGAAAAGGGGTGCTGGCCGAAGATGCTGCCAGGCTGGAGGAGAGTATGCCGGAGCTGGAAACAGGCAGCCAGGCGGCCGGCGGTCCGGTGATCATGTCCCTGGGAGTAATAATAGCGCTGAACCTGGCCGAGATCGGTTATTTTGTTTATTGCGTGTACCTTTTTAATGACAATATAGTGATACTGGGAAGCTCGATACTGGTGGGATACTCGATTTATTCAATGGCGAGGTTTTTGCCAAAGATAAAAAGATTCATGAAACAGCCGGTAAAACTCCTGATGGAGCGTACAGAAGGTTATGAGAATGTACTGAATATTATCATGGCTTCCGTGGAGATTATTTTCTGTTCCTATATACTGTACAGAATATTTTTTACACTTTAAAAGGATGATATGATGAAGAATAGAAGATGGGCCATAATCATGTTATGCATATTTCTGGCAGCTGTCCCGGCATTAACCAGTTCCTGTATCTTTTCCGGTCTTTTTAGTCCGGGGGATACTTCAGCCATAAATATAGAAGAAGTAGAAGGCAGGGATAGCGGAAAACTCACCGAAGAAGAGTTTGAGGAGCTGTTGAGAAATAAGGATTTCCTGGAGACATTCGATACTTTCTACTACCCGGATTCCAGGGTGGAAGAAGCAAGAGCCCTTATCGAGGAACAGGAGATCATATATGTGATCCTGGAGACAGATGAGGCATTTGCGGTTGTGGAAGAATATTACAGGAATAAAAAAGTGCAGTCTATCTGGAACCGGGATTTTATCTACCAGAAAAGCATGGCCAAACTGGAAGAAGAGTTTGCGGGCGGCCAGGACGATGATATACTCATAACCAAATATACATTTTCCAGCAAAGACAGGGACAGGGTGGTCGATGTTTTGGTAAAGGAATTGTCACCGGACAGGACCCAGATAATGGTTACATACTGGGATCTCCAGTAATGCTATACCGATGAATAACAGTAATATTCCCATCATCTACAGCGTAAGCGGATTAAACCGCCTGATCAGGCAGGACCTGGAAGGCAGCTTTCCCGATATCTGGGTGGAAGGAGAAGTAAGCAATTTCTTTTTCCATAACTCCCGGCATATGTACTTTGACCTGAAGGACGAAGACAGCAAGGTCAGGATAGTGATGTTCCATCAGAATAACCGCAGGCTGGTATTTGATATGGAAGAAGGACTGCACCTGCAGGTGAACGGCTATGTCTCTGTCTACGAAAAAAGGGGTGAATACCAGGTCATAGCTCTTGATGCCCGTCCCGTGGGAAAAGGTGCCCTGATACTGGCCTTTGAGCAGTTAAAGGATAAACTTTCAAAAAAGGGGTATTTCGACAGCGGAAAGAAAAAAAAGATACCCATGCTCCCGCAGAGGATAGGAGTAGCCACATCCATCGGCGGGGCGGTGCTTAAGGATATGGTATCTGTCCTGGAAAAAAGGTTCCCTAATTTTCATCTCATAGTAAGGAATGTAAATGTTGGCGGCATGACCTCAGCGGCAGATCTCTGCCAGGCCATAGAAGATCTATGCCAGTACGGTGTGGACGTAATAATAATAGCCAGGGGCGGCGGTTCCCTGGAAGACCTGTGGGGTTTTAACAGCGAGGAACTGGCCTGCACCATATATGACTGCACCATCCCTGTTATCTCGGCAGTCGGGCACCAGACAGATCTTACCATATCAGATCTTGTGGCAGACCTCAGGGCTGCTACTCCATCGGTAGCCGCTGAAAACGTGATCCTGGACAAGGAAAAGATCACCAGGGATATCAAGACTGCGGCGGCAGCCATGCGGGAAAGATCCCTGGGACTGGCCAAAAACTACCGGAGGTATTTGCGGTCCCTTATAGACAGAAAATATTTTCTAAGGCCCGACACTCTCCTGGGGGCTAAATACCAGGATACTGTCATGGCGCTCAGGGGTCTAGAAGACAATATGGAAGACATCACCGGCAAGAAAAGAAAGGTCCTGGCCGGATGGAATGCCGGGCTGAGGCGGGAAAGGATAATCTCGCGCATCGGTTCGGCCAGGCTTACTGTTAAGAATAATATATTCAGGTGGAAAAACAGTATTGCCAACCATATAGAGAGCAAAAAAAGATTTGCCGGATTTACCATGGAAAGCCTTGAGAAAAACAGCCCGGCAAATATAATTAAAAGAGGTTTTGCCATAATCACCATAGAGGATAAAAGCATAAAAAGCGTAAAAGCAGTTTCTCCCGGCGATGATATTGGGATACAGCTGGGAGACGGAAGCATCAAAGCCAGGGTGCTTGAGATATTAACAAAAAGATTATCCGGGTCGGGGATCTAACATGAACATCGATAAAATGGATTTTGAGGAAGCGCTGGAGAAACTGGAAGAGGTAGTTAAAAAGCTGGAAGATGAAAATATATCTCTGGAGGATTCCATGCAGAGATTTGAACAGGGCATAAAGCTTTCTTCCCATTGCCTCAAAAAGCTGAACCAGGCGGAACAGAAGATAGAAGAGCTTACCAGGTCAGAAGAAGGAAGGCTGGTTGCCAGGGAACTGGAGATAGACAGGGAAAACTGACAGTCTGCACAATATATTGTGTATGCATATCATATTGTCTTATTCAATAACAATATATAGTTAGATATTATTATTGAATAAAAAATCCACTAAATAATAATAATTATTTTTACTATTTTTTTAAAAATTAGTTTACAAATGATGTTTAATATGGTACTTTATTGGTGTGATGTGGGGGAAAGTGGTGGAAAATGGAATAGTTTTCCCACTATTTTGTTAAAAATGGTCCGGCAGGCTGTAAATGTTTTTAGGCGAACATCGCAGGACAATAGACAGTAAAGGCAGGATATTCATCCCTGCAAAGTTCCGGGAAGAAATAATAAAGGGAGTAATAATCACCAAAGGTTTCGATGAGAAGTGCCTGTTTATGTTTTCCAGGGAAGGATGGAAGAGGATAGAGGATAAGATAGCGGAGAATCCCATGGCCAGGAGGAATATACAGAGTTTCTCAAGATGGTTTTTCTCATCAGCTTCCATGGAAAGTATAGACCAGCAGGGAAGGACCAGGATCCCCCAGAACCTGATAGAATATGCTGGTTTGAAAAAAGAAATAGTCCTGGTAGGAGTATCGGACAGGGCAGAGATCTGGTCAGAGGAAAACTGGAACAGTTATTATAATAAGGCTGATTCCCAGTTCTCTGAGGACCAGGATGCATTTGAGGAATTGGGATTTTAGAGAAGCGGGCCGGTATGGGTAAAGATTTCTTCCATATACCAGTTTTGCTTGATAAGGTCCTGGAGTATCTGAGCCCGAAGCAGGGAGACATAGTCTTCGACGGGACACTTGGCGGTGCGGGTCATACTGCAGAAATAATTAAAGCCATTGCCCCCACAGGCAAAGTAATTGGAGTAGATCTTCATAGTCAGACCTTAAGCACCGCCGCCAATAGATTAGGGTCATTGGCCGTATATATGATACCGGTCAATGATAACTTTGCAAATATAAGTCAGATATTGAGGAGACTGGGAATAGGGGATGTAGACGGTATATTGCTGGACCTGGGCCTGTCTTCTTTCCTGATAGACAGTTCGGGAAGGGGATTCAGCTATAGAAGGGATGAAGCCCTGGATATGAGGTTTTCAGGAAGCCAGGAACTGACAGCGGCAGATGTGGTTAACAGTTATCCCGGGGAAAAGCTGGAGAAGATCTTTTTTGAATACGGTGAGGAAAGGTTTTCCCGCCGCATAGCTGCCAATATTGAGAAAAGAAGAAAGCATGGATTTATAGGAACAACCGGGGAACTTGCCGCTATAATAAGGGGCTCCATTCCCCCCGGTTCACACGGCAGGCGCAGGGGAGACCCTGCAAAAAGAGTATTCCAGGCTATAAGGATAGAGGTAAACAGGGAACTGGAGAACCTTGAAAAAGCAATTGATGACGGCTTCCAGGTACTGAAAACAGGCGGCAGGATGATCATAATCTCCTATCATTCACTGGAAGACAGGATGGTAAAGACGATGTTCAGGGAATTTGAAGGCATATGCACATGTCCCCCGGGCCTGCCTGTCTGCAGGTGCGGAGCCAAAAAAAGAGCAGAGACCCTGACAAGGGGGGCGGTCATGGCTGATGAGAGCGAAATAAGGCAAAACCCCCGTTCGGGGAGCGCCAGGCTAAGAGCATTGAAGAAAGTTTGAAAAGATGATGCCGGAAACAGCAGAAAAACTTAATGATTTCCAGAAACCTGTACTTTATCTTGTTAAAGAAGACAAGAGAGTACGGCAGGGAAGACAGGTATTATACTGCAATAGCGGACCTTTTTATATTATGGTGGTCGTTATCCTGTTTGCCTGCCTGGGGCTTTTGCTGAATATAGGGCTAAAGGTGCAGAGTATAAATTACCAGAAAGAGATATACAGGCTCAATGGCATGATAGCTGTAGAGGAAGACAGGTCTGACAGGCTGAAGCTGGAGATATCGTCTTTGAGGTCACCTTCACGCATACTTGCAGCTGCCGGTGAAAGGCTGGAGATGAAGTCGGATCCCATGGAAGTCATAGCTATCTCCGGGGACGATATCATAAATAATGAAAAGATATTTGATTATATATCCAGGGAAAGCCTGCCGGCAATACCAGGTAATTATGACAATCTGCTGGGGACCTTATATTATTTCCAGGATATAGTGCTGGTGGTATCAGAAAGCGTATTGACATTTTTTATACCCTGATGTAGATATGTAAGAAAATGACAGCAAAAAAAAAAGAGAGCAGGATAAACAGGAAAAGAATATATTTCCTGTTTATTTTATTTTTAGCAGCTTTTTGTATCATCTCATACAGGCTGGTATCCATACAATATCTAGATGCTTCCAAATACCAGACCTATGCCCGCTATCAGCACATGGGGGAGTTCAAGCTTTATTCCAAAAGGGGCAAGATACTGGACCGCAATGGGAATGAGCTGGCTGTCAGCCTCATAGAAAAGACTATATATGCCAATCCGGGGGAGATAGATGATCCCGGGGAGGCAGCCTTTCTTATATCAGAAGTCCTGGATATGGACAGGGAGGAGATCTATGAAAAGCTTTCCAACCGGGATATGGGATTTGTATATATACAGAGGAAGATAGATTCCAGCGATGCCTCGGAAGTGGCCGGTCTGGGAATTGAAGGTATATATATACAGGATGAGGGAAAGAGATATTATCCCCAGGATATGCTGGGGGCGCCTGTCATAGGTTTTACAGGTACAGATGGAAATGGATTGTACGGTATAGAGCTTCAGTATGAGACTATATTAAGAGGCATTGACGGAAGGGCTGAAGCAGGCAGGGATGTGTTCGGTAATATCCTCCCGGGGAATATAGAGACATACCTGGAACCGGTAGACGGCAAAGATATAGTCCTGACTATAGATACACAGATACAGTTTATGGCTGAAAAAAGCCTTGAGGAGGTTGTAAGGCAATATGACGCCATAGGCGCTGCAGCAGTGGTAATGGATCCCCGTAACGGTGAAGTGCTGGCTATGGCCTCATATCCCGGCTTTGACCCCAATAATTACCAGGACTATGACGGGGATCTCTATAAGCCGGCCGGCACATCCTTTACTTATGAGCCGGGTTCCACCTTTAAGATCGTAAACATCGCCTCCGCCCTGGAGCGGGGTACTGTCGGCGCCCAGCAGGTTTTCGATCTGCCGCCGTCTATAAGAGTTGCTGACAGGACCATAAAGGAGATATTCAGGAGATCTAATATTCAATACTCTACCTCAGAGATAATCCAGAATTCCAGCAATGTGGGGGCGGTAGTGGTTGCCCTGAGCATGGGAGACAGGGTCTTCTGGGAAGGCATAAAGGCTTTTGGGTTCGGGGCCAGGACAGGCATTGAACTTCCGGGAGAGGAAAACGGGATATTTCATGATCATGAGAGCTGGCCCGCTTCCACCATAGGCGCGCTGGCTATAGGACAGAGCATCTCAGTGACCCCGCTTCAGCTCTTAAGGGCGGTATGTGCTATCGCGAATGGCGGATATCTCCTGCAGCCCTCTATTGTAAGCGGGCTGATGCCGGGTGATCCGGAAGAAAAAAGCCTGCTGGACCTGGAGGATAAAAGGATAATAAGCGCCGGGACAGCCTCTGCTGTAAGGGATATGATGCTTTCAGTGGTCCAGGACGGCACAGGCACCAATGCCCAAATAGAGGGAATAGATGTCTGCGGCAAGACCGGGACTGCAGAAAAGGCCAACAGGAGCGGTGTGGGATACAGCGAGGGAAGGAGCATTACTTCTTTTGTGGGTTTTGCTCCTTATGAAAATCCGGAAATTGCAATAATAATAGTGGTGGATGAGCCTCAGGGCGAGGAAAGGACAGTATGGGGAGGCACCGTAGCCGCTCCGGTGTTCAGGGAGATAATGGAGTTTTCGCTGCAGAGGATAAAGGTCATTAAATGATACTATATGATGTATAATCATATAGTAAAATGGTCATGCAAAAATATTTTAGGAAAGGTCTGCATTGAGATTAGAAAAGTTACTGGATGGGGTCAGGCATACAAAGATCTACGGAGACCCGGCTATTTCTATAGATGATATAACATTGGATTCCCGGAAGACAGCCGGGGGAGGATTATTTGCTGCGGTAAAGGGATTCAGGCAGGATGGCCATGATCATGCGCTGGATGCGGTAAGGAATGGTGCCGTGGCAGTTATATGCAATAAAAAGCTGGTCCTTGATCCTTCGGTAACCCAGGTGATCGTCGATGATACCAGGAAGGCTCTTCCCGCCATAAGCAGGAATTTTTTCGGGGATCCTTCAAGGTCGCTCAAAGTGATAGGCATCACAGGCACCAACGGTAAGACCACCACCTGCTGGCTTATAGATTCCATACTGAAGGCAGCCGGAAAAAAGACTTCCACCATCACTACATACAGGTCATTTATAGACGGCAGAGAAGTCATCTTTGACAGGACCACACCTGAATCAATAGAACTGCAGAGGTTTTTTTCCAGGAGTCTTGAAAGCGGGGTAGAGTTTGCCTGCATGGAAGTTTCATCCCATTCCATAGACCTTCACCGGGTAGATGGAATTGATTTTGATTTCCTGGTATTTACCAACCTGTCCCAGGATCACCTTGATT
>Ga0180429_10000278_pt1 | contig 45910 bp, 36 predicted proteins | sample SS_ome_FD_132428 | JGI IMG/M metagenome (GOLD analysis project Ga0180429, IMG submission 132428) | Hypersaline lake sediment archaeal communities from the Salton Sea, California, USA - SS_1_S_1 metaG | ecosystem: Environmental > Aquatic > Non-marine Saline and Alkaline > Hypersaline > Sediment ... | reverse complement strand
GCCAGCATAGCTGTCAGCACCAAATACATCATGCCGATCATTTTTTGTCTCGGTGTTTCTTTACCGTGTGCCATAGAGCAGGATTAAATGTTATTATTTTTTTCTAATGCTCATGGCAGTGAGCATATTGCCGTATACATTATTAAGTTCGGAAAGACTCTCGCTGAGTTTCACGATCTCGGACTTGTACTTCTGTGTCTCGTCCACGGAGGCCTTCAGGCTGGAGATCATCTCGTTCAATCCGGAGTATACCCCAGCGGTTCCCTGCAGGTGCTCCTTACTTCCTTTGACCTGATCGGTATAGGTAAGATTCAGATCAGCAAGATTCTTATTCAGCTGGTCGAGCTGCTGGTTAAATTGCTGCTGACTCTGCGAAATATTCGCATGTTCCTGCTTTACCTCGCCTGACATGGCTTCATAGGTGGCAGTCAGATTTGCACTTGAACTGGCAAATTTGTCAGCTATATCTTTCCCTTTGGCATCAATCAGGCTGGCTGTATTCTTGTAGGATTCCGCCAGTGTGTTCACTGATTCGTTCAACTCACCTGTATTGGATCCATAAGCTGTAGCCACATTATCCATTTTCTCAGCTGCAGTGCCCATCTTGTTAAAATACTCCTTTGTTGCCAGCGAGGCCGAAGTAATATCACCGATGGTCTCTGTTGTGGAAGAGATGGTGTTCAGGTGCTTACCCAGGCTTCTGACATCCTCAGCATTGATCTGGGATTGCTCGAAAAGTTCATCAAACTTCTGCAGACCGACATTCCTGTCTGCAATGGCCTGTTCCTTATATTCGTCGATTTCATCGGGATCGGACATACCGGCCAGTTCCGGATAAACCAGGGTCCAGTCCAGTTCTTCGTGGAGTGGTTCGAAAGCAGAGAAGAAGAAAATGATCGCTTCAATAAGAAGACCACATGTCAATGCAACACCTGCTCCAGGCCAGTGCTGGATTTTAAATAGTGCTCCAACAATTACAATGGAGGCTCCAAAGCCATAGAGTTTAGCTGTGAAACTCTTCCAGCCCGAACTTTGAACTAATTCTGTAATTCCCATTATATTAAGTATTTAATTATTGATCACCTAAATATGAACGTACACACCTGAATCCGATGTACGATTTTGTTGAATCCTGGTATTCAAAATCCCGGGTACTTACCTGCAGGTAACGGGCAATGTCCTTCCAGGATCCACCCCTGATCACTTTACGCTTCATTACCGGAGGGTCATCGGGTGTTGCTTCGTAATTATAGTAAGGATTCATGTCGTGTGAGAATACATAGGCGGATGGGTCATAAGCAGTAATCGTCCATTCTGCCACATTACCCGCCATGTCGTAAAGACCATATTCATTAGGGACTCCGTAGAATGCAACCCTGGAGGGATACATGGAGCCATCGTCAGTGTAATTTCCGCGAAGTGGTTTAAAGTTGGCAATAAAGCAACCCAGTTTGTTTCTCAGATAGACACCACCCCAGGGATACATGCTGTGATCAAGACCTCCTCTTGCCGCATATTCCCATTCTGCCTCGATGGGCAACCTGTAGTCCTGTACAATGGGTTCCCCATTACTCAGCAGCGCCTGGTTCAGCAAGTTGGTTCTCCAGACACAGAAGGCCTTGGCCTGTTTCCAGGTAACCCCAACCACCGGATAATTGTCATAGGAGGGGGCTGAAAAATACAGGTTAGTCATAGGCTCATTGAAAGAGTAAGTAAAATCTTTCACCCAGACGAGGGTATCCGGATAAACAAGTACCCAATCCTTATTTACAAAAGAAGAACGTCCTGTGATCTCTTCCTGCTCCCCATTGGGCCTGGTAATAGTACCCTGGTACTGAACCACCGGGTCCGCATTGCCACCTGAATACTCCAGGCGGAAACCATTGGCAGGATTTGCTGCCTGAACACGGTCTATCCAGTAATAGTTATAAATAAGTTTGGTTGGGTTTATCTCTGGGAAATAAAGAGACAGACGATCTTCACCTGAATAATAGATACCCAGATCCTCAATGGTCTGCTGAATGTTTCCTTCCTTGTCCCTGGATGCATCCAGCGGCGTCTCCCAGTCGATGATGGGATCTCCATTGGAATCTTCATAAGGCTGATCCTCGGAATCTTTCCTGATGTAATCATCGATGCCCTGGATAGCAAGCTCTTTCCTGATTATGGAATCACGAACCCAGTATACGAATTGCCTGTATTCATTGTTGGTGATTTCTGTTTCGTCCATCCAGAAGGCATCAACCGCTACTGTTCGGGCTACAGTGTTTTGGGTCCAGGTAACATCCTGATCACCAGCTCCCATAACAAAGGATCCCATGGGGACTGCTACCATTCCAAATGGATCAGGTTCAGCATAAGCTTTCCTACCCTCAACCCCGACCAACTCTCCGGTGTTGTATGAACCACAACCACCGATGAGGGTTGCGGTAACAACTAATATTACTAATCGTTTCATAGCATATCGCTTATTAGATGCAAACCAAACTTTATTCGAACTGTTTTTGTAAAAAAACATCTTCAATAGAAATTAAATTATAAAAATCTTATACTCTTATATTTCTGAGGACTCCTGTCAACACTGAGATCGAAGCAATATCGTACAGTGACTTCATGAGATCCGCTGTTGTAATTCATTAGTGGCGAAAGTTCAAAATCATATGAATAACCAATCTTGATCCCGTTCATCATTTCAATACCAACAAGAGCTGATAAGGCCCCCCCCACAGAATAGGAAACTCCTCCCCAGAACCTTTTATTGTATCGAAGGTTGGTATTCAGATAGATATGATGAGATCTGGCATCGGTCTGAACCATCAGGGAGGGTATGATTTCGAACATTGGATTGGACAGCTGGATATTGTATCCGGCTATCAGATAATAATGCCTGATCAGTTGTGATGTGGCGTTGTCTTCCGGATAATCAAAGGTGGTTTGATTCAAATGTGTGGTAGAAAGACCGACGTACAAATTATCCGTATTATAATAGGCACCAAGTCCCATATCAAAACCAAAAACGCTTCCTCCACTATTTGGTATGGCATCATCCGTATCCGGGGTGATGATGTCGGCGCCATTCCATTCGGGAGACAGGGCCTGATTGGCTACTCCAGCATTTACTCCTATGCCCAGGCTTCCCTGTCCCAGTTCGATCCGGAAGGCATAGGAGGCACTGAATTGGAAGTCGTTGTTAAATGCCAGATTGTCGTTCATAAAACTAATGCCGATTCCATGGTCTCTTCCCAGGAAATGAAGTGGCATATCGGCAGTAAAAATCGTTGTGATAGGAGCATCTGGAAGTCCGGTCCACTGATTGCGAAAAGCAGCACCCAGGCAGATCTTATCTGAGCTTCCAACTGCTCCCGGGTTGAAGTAGGGCGCCAGGAACATATTCTGAGTGAATTTCGGGTCCTGCTGTGACAGGGCATTCAGCGAAATTGCTCCTAAAATACATATGTACACCAATCTCTTCATCATCAGGCTTACTCAATCCAGGGCTTCTTCTTTATAGCCAATAAACACGTTTAAAATAAGTAAAAATAGTTCGAGTTCACAAAAATTTATCAATACCGTAAGGTCAACAAAATCAAGGGTTTCAGGTCATTTCACATAAAAAAACTGCCTGTTTCCACTTAATAATAACGTGTATTAATCTTTTTCATTACCCAATCTGTTCAAAAAGCGCCACCAGCGGTCCGGTATCTCCTGATTACAGGCATGCTGGTAATCTTCATACGAACATGAGACGAAAAAGTTATACCCTGTGGCCGGATTCTTTACAGGAATTTCCATCCACCATCGCTCTGAAAGCGTGCTTTTGTGGAAGATAATGTCGTGTCCGGGGGCATTCAGGGTGACGATAAACTTTTTTATATGTTCTGGTGTATCCACTGGGTTTTCCCGGATACGATGGGTGAGTCCCTCCAGGAAGTACCAGGCAGACTGCGCTGCCAGGTGGGCCGTCTGGCCATTTACATCGAATGATGGATTGAGTTCAAAAAAACCAAGAATGTTGGCATGCTCACTTAATCCTGCATATCTGGTGATCTGGCAAAGCTCATCTCCAAAGAATCCATTGGGTGAAGGAAGTGAAGCTCCCGGAGCATCTGCATGCCTGACAGCTCCCATATCGATGCCGATGAATTCAGAATCCCGAATCAGAGGTTCGGCCTGTTTGATTTCTTTACGTGCCTCTCCCAGACGAATGCTTTCAAGAAAGGAAAGATCCAGTTGCTGGAGCTGATCTTCGGTGACAAAACAGGCCTGGTGGCCCAGGTTTGTGAGACTGAATTGCTTCACTCCGGTATTATGAACTATCTGGTTCAGGTAGTTACGGGAATTCAGTAAATCATCCTTTTGTGAAAAATCGAGCATGGAATCAATGCTGAGTACCTGGTGCAATCCTTCATGCTTTTCAAGGGCCAGGAAGGCTCCGCGGCTCAGGTCCTGTGAACCTCCGAATATCACAGCAGTGATCTCTCTTTCTCTGAGTTCCAGCAGGATATCCCTCAGAGCAAAATAGGTATCATTTACCGATCCTCCGTTTTTTACATTGCCAAGGTCATAGATATTCAGGTTCCTGGTAATTTTTCGCAGCTGGTAGAGTTTGCTTCGGATCTGGTCGGGTGCATCTTTACTCCCTTTAATAAAACCGTTGCTATCAACCGGTACACCCAGAATGGCCACCTGGTGTTTGTCCAGTTCACGAATGGGATGATCCGGCGTATGGACTGAAATGTGGTGACTGAAAGATTCATTATTGTCAAGGTATTCGAATTCGGGCCTTTCCAGGCTAACGGGATCGAAATATCCATTCAGGTCCATGATATGCAGGGGTTTTATGTTTTATTTCTTGGGACGGGAACCAGCTTTTTCAATGATTTCACGGCATTCATCAAGCGTTAACTCTTCGGGTTTCCTGCTTTTTGGGATCCGGTAGTTTTTCTTATTAAAAGAGATGTAGGGTCCATAACGGCCGTTGAGGATCAGGAGTCCGGGTTCTTCATCAAACTGTTTGATATTCCTGTTTTTCTCCTGGGCGCGCTTTTCGATAATAATCTCTATGGCCCGCTCCGATTCAATAGTAAGGGGATCATCGGTTTTTGCCAGGCTGAAAAATTTGCCCTTGTGCCTGACATAGGGGCCATACTTTCCCACACCAATGACCAGGTCCTCATCCTCAAACTGTCCCAGGGTGCGGGGTAATTTGAAAAGCTCAAGAGCCTCTTCCAGCGTGATGGTTTCCAGGCTCTGACCTTTTAAGAGGCTGGCAAACTGGGGTTTATCCTCATCGCTGGCCTCTCCGATCTGGGCAATGGGCCCGAAACGGCCAATTTTCACACTCACCGGTTTTCCAGACTTGGGATCTTCCCCCAGGATCTTTTCTCCTTTGGATCGTTCAGAAGTCTGCGTGGCCGTATCAACCTTCGTATGAAAAGGGGTGTAAAAGCGTTCGATCATGCTGGGCCAGTCCTTATTTCCTTCGGCAATTTCATCAAACTCCTCTTCAACAGAAGCGGTAAAATTGTAGTCCATGATGTTGTCAAAGTTCTGCACCAGAAAGTCGTTTACAATCATCCCGATATCGGTGGGAAAGAGCTTTCCTTTCTCAAAGCCGTATTTTTCCTTGATGGTCTGGTGCTTCAGGGAATCTCCCTTCAGGACCAGCTGCACCATGTCGCGCTCAATTCCTTTCCGATCCTCTTTCACCACGTATTCCCTGTGCTGGACTGTAGAGATGGTGGGGGCATAGGTGGAGGGCCGGCCGATACCCAGCTCCTCCATTTTCTTCACCAGGCTGGCTTCTGTATACCTGGGTGGCTGGAGGCTTGTTTTTTCGGTGGCTTCAATCAGCTCGCGGCTTACTTTATCATTGTTCTTAACAGGCGGAAGCAAGCCTTTGGTCTCCTCCTCCTGCTCTTCATCTGTGGATTCCATATAGACTTTCAGGAAACCATCAAAAACCAGGACTTCCCCGGTGGCAATAAATCGTTCAGGTGCTCCTGAAACCAGGATGGAAATGGTGGTTTTTTCAAGCTGAGCCTCGCTCATCTGTGATGCAAGCGTTCTTTTCCAGATCAATTCATAGAGCCGCTGCTCCTGCCTGCTGCCTTCAACAGATGACTGATCCATGTAGGTGGGCCTGATGGCCTCGTGAGCTTCCTGGGCTCCTTTGGCTTTTGTAGTATAATTCCTGGTACGCAGGTATTTTTCGCCAAAAGCCTCCTTGATTTTTCCTGCAGCCGATCCGATGGCCAGTTTGCTCAGGTTTACAGAGTCTGTCCTCATGTAGGTAATCTTTCCCGATTCATAGAGCCTTTGGGCCACCGACATGGTTTGGTTAACTGAATAGCCCAGCTTCCGGCTGGCCTCCTGCTGAAGTGTTGAGGTGGTAAATGGTGCTGCAGGATTCTTCTTCAGGGGTTTCTTTTCAACGCTATCCACTACGAAATCACTGGTTTGGCACTTCTGGAGAAAAGATTCTGCTTCTTCCTGGCTATCGAAACGTTTCGACAGATCAGCTTTGAGCTGACTTACCCCCCCATTGCCGTCAGGAACGGAAAACTTCCCTGTGACACGGAAATATTTTTTTGGAGTAAATTTTTGTATGTCCCGCTCTTTTTCCACAATCAGTTTTACAGCTACCGATTGCACCCTGCCAGCTGAGAGTGATGGCTTCACTTTTTTCCATAACAGGGGAGAGAGCTCAAATCCGACCAGTCGGTCCAATACCCTTCTTGCCTGCTGGGCATTCACCAGGTGGGTGTCAATATGCCTCGGGTTCTCCAGGGCTTTCACTATGGCATCTTTGGTAATTTCATGGAAAACAATCCTCCTGGTTTTATCTTTATCCAGTTTCAGCTCCTCAAACAGGTGCCAGGCAATGGCTTCTCCTTCACGGTCCTCATCCGTTGCCAGCCAAACCATAGATGATTCCTTGACCAGGCCCTTCAGTTCCTTCACAATTTTCTTTTTATCGCTTGGAACAATATACTGAGGAGCAAAACCTCCATCCACATCTATTCCCAGGTTTTTCTTTGCCAGGTCCCGGATGTGACCAAAGCTGGATTTAACGGTAAAGCCTTTTCCAAGGAAGCGTTCAATGGTCTTGGCCTTGGCGGGTGATTCAACTATTACAAGATTATCTATCATTTTCCTTTAGTTCCTTCGTTTACCTCTTGAACACAAAATAACTTAATAATTACTATTTTTGACCCAAAATAAAGCTGGCCATGGACAATAAACCCGGCAAAACTACAAAATATTTATACATCCTCTGGACTCTATACACTCTTGGAGTGCTATTGTTCATTATTATCATGGTTTTAATCGGTCATGGTAAAATGGGTTTTATGCCTGATTTTGCAAGGCTCGAGAATCCCCAAAGCAACCTGGCTTCTGAGTTGATTACCGAGGACGGGGAGTTGCTGGGCAAGTATTTTATTGAAAATCGCACCTATGTGGATTTTGAGGAACTGGCTCCACACCTGGTGGATGCCCTGGTGACCACAGAGGATGTGAGGTACTACAGGCATTCGGGAATTGATATCAGAAGCCTGATGCGTGTGGCCGTGAAATCTGTTCTGCTGGGTCAGGATGAAGGAGGTGGCAGTACCATTTCACAACAGCTGGCAAAAAACCTGTTCCCCAGGGATACCACTGTTAATAAAACAAAGATCGGACGGATTGGTCACCTTGCAATTAATAAGTTCAAAGAGTGGAACACCGGGGTGAGGCTTGAAAAAAGCTATACAAAGAATGAGATCATTGCCATGTATCTGAATACGGTGCCTTTCGGTGGGGAATCCATCGTGGGGATCAAATCGGCCTCCAGGACCTTTTTTAATACCACTCCTGATTCACTGAGCCTGGACCAGGCGGCCATCCTGGTGGGGATGCTGAAAGCCCCGACGGCTTATAATCCCAGAATCAACCCCGATCGTTCCCTGGTCCGGAGAAATACGGTTATCAATCAGATGGTAAAATATGGAGCCCTCGAACAGGAGGTAGCCGACTCGGTAAAGCTTTTACCCATCAGTGTGGATTACAATCTGGCCAGTCACCTGACCGGCCATGCCAAGCACTTCAGGACTTTCCTTTCGAAATTTATGAACAGGTCAAAACCAACAGCCCCGGGCGATGGAGCCGGAGTGTTGGCCTGGGAACGTTACCGGAGGGATTCTATACGCTGGGCAGATGACAAGCTTTATGGCTGGATCAATAAGAACCACAAGCCAGACGGTACCCAGTACGATCTTTATCGCGATGGACTGAGGATCTATTCAACAGTGAATTACAAGATGCAGCAATATGCCGAGGAAGCTGTTGTGGCACAGATGAAGGATTACCTTCAGCCTGAATTTTTTAAGGAGAAGAAAGGAAGAGCCAATGCGCCCTTTGAAGAACTTACGCCCGAGGAGAGCCAGCTGATCCTGAACCGAACCATCAGACAAACGGATCGATACAGGTACATGATGGCCCGGGGAACCCCCTGGGATTCCATTATGATGGTCTTCAAAAAGCCGGTTGAAATGAAACTGTTCACCTGGGACGGTCCCGTCGATACCATATTGGCCCCACTGGATTCCATCAGGTATATGAAACATATTCTGAGGGCCGGATTTATGGCTATGGATCCAGCCAATGGAAATGTGAAAGCCTTTGTGGGAGGGCATAACTACCGTTATTTCCAGTATGAACACGTCTACCAGGGTCGCCGCCAGGTGGGATCGACCATGAAGCCCTTCCTGTATATGCTGGCCATGCAGGAGAATTATTCTCCCTGCGAAATGATTCCCCTGGTGCCCATTACCTTTCCTGCCATTATAGATAATAAGGATACGATCTATACCCCAACTGCGCCGGGACGGAATGTTTTTGCCGGAAAAATGGTCTCCCTGAAGTGGGGACTGGCCAACTCACACAACTGGGTAAGTGCCTGGCTGTTTAAAAATTTCAACCCGGAGAATGTAATCAGCCTCTTACGCAAGATGGGGGTGACCTCCCATATTGATGCGGTTCCCAGCATGGTGTACGGTCCGGCCGATATCTCCCTGGAGGAGATGGTGGGAGCATTTAATACCTTCTCCAACGGAGGTATCTATGTGAGCCCGGTCTATGTGACCCGGATTGAGGACCGCTACGGCAATGTGATTTCTTCTTTTCACCCGGTGGAATCCGAAGCGATCAGTCAGGAAACCGCCTATTTAATGCTTACATTATTAAAGAATGTGGTGGATATGACAGGGAGGTATAAAGGTGAGTTCTATTCGGGTACTGCAAACAGGCTTCGCTGGAAATATGCTTTTGAAGGGGAACTGGCCGGTAAAACCGGTACGACCCAGAATCAGAGTGATGGCTGGTATATCGGACTGGCCCCGAAGCTTACTGCGGCCGCCTGGGTGGGGGGAGAAGACAGGTCCATTCACTTCGACAACCTCCTCATGGGCTCCGGCACCAATATGGCCCTCCCCATCTATGGTGAATTCTTCAAACGGGTCTATGCGGATTCCACGCTGGGTATCAGCATGGAGGATGAGTTTGTAAGACCTCTGGATTTCTATGTGGACCTGGATTGTCCCAATATAACGGAGACCACCAGCAACAGTGAGTACGACGAGTTTTAAGTCCGCCTAGCCAAAAAGATATTTGGGCAGATCCTGCACCCTGTTCACCTCTATAATCTCAAGCTTGAATCTGGAGGGATCGATCCGCTTCCTGTTGAAGGCGGGCATCAGGATTCTTTGCATGCCCAGTTTATCTGCTTCTCCCAGGCGTTGCTCGATGCGGTTCACCGGACGTATCTCTCCCGAAAGGCCTACTTCTCCTGCAAAACAAGTATTCGGATCAATGGGGATATCCACCGTTGAAGAGAGAATAGAAGCCACTACAGCCAGGTCGATGGCCGGATCATCCACCCGGAGTCCGCCGGCAATATTAATATATACGTCTTTACTGGCCAGTTTAAAGTTGGCCCGTTTTTCAAGTACAGCCAGCAGCATGCTCAGACGGCGGGTATCAAATCCCGTCGAAGTGCGTTGCGGAGTTCCGTAAACAGCGGAGCTCACAAGGGCCTGTACCTCGATCAATATGGGACGGATGCCTTCCACATTGGCAGCAATGGCAGATCCACTCAAGTCGGGAGGTTGCTGGTTGATGAGCAATTCAGAAGGATTCAGAATTTCGCGCAATCCTTCTCCTGTCATTTCAAATACGCCGATTTCCGAGGTGGAGCCAAACCGATTCTTAATGGAGCGCAGAATCCGGTATAAATGGTGCGTGTCCCCCTCAAATTGAAGCACTGTATCCACAATATGTTCCAGGACCTTGGGTCCGGCAATGCTGCCATCTTTGGTTATGTGGCCAATGAGTACTACCGGCATATGGCTTTCCTTGGCGATGCGCAAAAGCTGAGCAGCACACTCGCGGACCTGTGAGATGGTTCCGGGTGCCGATTCAATGGCTTCAGAATACAGGGTTTGAATGGAGTCGATGATCAGCAGTTCGGGCCTGAGTTGTTCCAGCTGAGGAATGATGGCCTGAAGGCTTGTTTCGGCAAGCACCTGGCAGTGCCCCCTTCCTCCACCCAGGCGGTCGGCCCGTAATTTGATCTGATGCGGACTCTCCTCACCCGATACATAGAGTGTCTGTTTATCGATCTGAAGGGCCACCTGCAGGGCCAGGGTCGACTTTCCTATCCCGGGTTCTCCGCCGATTAAAACCATGGACCCCGGGACAATTCCTCCTCCAAGTACACGGTTAAATTCCCCGTTCTTCAGATCAATCCTGGAAACGGGCGCAGCAGCTACTTCATCCAGTTTTTGAGGTCTGGCATGTTCCCGGTTTTCCGAAAATCCTGAGCGGACGGGTGCTTTATGAATCTTCTGTTCCACATAGGTGTTCCATTCGCCACAGGCATTGCAGCGACCAATCCATTTTGCAGATTCAGCTCCACAGTTCTGACAAACATATACCGATTTTATCTTTGCCATTTACAGCCTTTTTCTGTTGATGATCGAAGTGCTGGAGTATCCTTTCAGCATGGGAATGGTTTCCACACGCCCCCCCCAGGAAACAACTTCACGATGGCCAACAATCTCCTCTGTTTTATATTCACCCCCTTTTACCAGGAGATCGGGCTGGAGGAGGGTAATTAGTTCCAGGGGTGTTTCCTCTTCAAATATGATGATGTAATCCACAAAACCCAGCGCCCCAAGCATGTCCGCCCGGGCCTCCTGGTTATTGACCGGTCTGTCTGTTCCTTTTAGCTTTGTAACAGAAGCATCACTGTTCAGCCCCACAACAAGCAAGGTGCCCAGCTCCCTGGCCCTGGAGAGGTAGTAGATATGACCCCTGTGCAGCAGGTCGAAACACCCATTGGTGAACACCATTGTATTCTCTTTTCTGAAGTGCGGGTTAAAGAGTGTTCTTGCTTCCTCCAGGGTGATGGTTTTTTTAATGATCTGTTCGTATGTAAGCATTTCAGGATTCGGTTTTAAGCTTGGTGTTTTTTTTTGAAAACATCAGGATCATATAGGAAATGGCTCCCAACAGGATGGTAAGCAGAGAATTCGATTCATGGGCAAGGATGGCATAGGCAGTCCCGGTCTCCAGGGAGAAACCATATACGAACATCAATCCCCTGGATGTGATCCAGTGGTAGGCTCCGAAGCCGGCAGTCACCGGAGCCGACATGCCCAGCCCGCCAATTACAAGCAGGAACATGCCATCTATAAAGGTAAGTCCGCTTAGCTCCTCCAGGGCAAAGACCACCACCCAGGTCATCAGGATATACAGGACCCATATCAGAACAGAATGAAGCACAAATTCCCATTTGCGTTTCATCCGGTAAATGGTCTTCAGTCCGTCCAGAATCCCCAAAAAAATACCTCTGATTTTGCGAACCAGGGCGAAGCGATACAGTCTTTTTCGCAAGAGATAGATCAGCAGGACAAAGATTACAAGTCCCGCGCTCACCATCAGCCAGAAAACCAGGGTTCCTCCAAATAGCTCCACTAATTTTTCTTCAAGGGGCTGAAGCACCTGTTCTCCAAAAAAAGCGCCAAACTTCTCCATCCAGCTTATTAACAGAATCACCAGGATAAGCATCAGCATCAGCATGTCTGTGACCCGTTCAATTATAACGGTGCCGAAAAGAGAATCCACGGGGATCTTCTCCCTGTTTCCCAGGGTGACACACCTGGTCACCTCCCCCAGCCTGGGCAGGGCATAGTTGGAAAGGTAGCCTACCATCAGGGAGTGATAGGTGTTTATATAGGATGGATTGAAGCCAAGTGGTTCAATGAGCAGCATCCATCTTCTTGCCCTGATGAGAAAGGATATTCCTGCGAAAAGCAGAGAGAGGCCGATCCACCAGAAATTGACTTTCTGAAGTGTGCTTGCCAATTCATTCAATGCTACACCCCTGAACGCAAAATAAAGCAAGAGTACTCCAAGAGCCAGGAATCCGACTATTTTCAGAATTTGAATAAGGAGTTTTTTCAAAGGAGGGATCAGTTTATCTTGTTGGAGGCTGTATCCGGGAAGATCAGGACAGGTTCAAAGGATTTTGCCTCTTCGAAATCCATGGAAGCATAGGAGATAATTATGATGATGTCTCCAACGGCAACCCTTCTGGCTGCTGGCCCGTTCAGGCAAATCTGCCCGGTTCCCCTCTGGCCGGTAATCACGTATGTTTCCAGGCGCTCCCCATTGTTGATATTGACAACCTGAACTTTTTCATTTTCAATCAGATTGGCAGCATCCATCAGATCCTCATCAATGGTAATACTGCCTACATAGTTCAGATCGGCCTCGGTGACTGTGACCCTGTGTATCTTCGATTTGACAACTTCAATATGCATGACTGCTGAATTACCTTACAAATTTAATCAAATTTCAGATTATCTATTAGTCTGACCTCCCCTAATTGAACAGCTAAGCATGCCACTTTGTTCAGCTTTTCGTCCCACTTTACAATGGGTCTAAGACCTTTATCTTCAACAATTTCAAAGTATTCTAATTCTAAACCGGATTGCAATTCAAACTGGAGGCTCACCCACTCTTTCAATTCTCCGGGAGAAAGTTCCTCTCTTAGCTCCCTGGCCTTTAACAGGGTTTCGAATATAAATGGAGCCAGTTTCCGCTCCTCTTTACTGAGCCTGGTGTTCCTGGAACTCATTGCCAGGCCGTCTTTTTCTCTGATTATGGGACATGCCACAATGCTAAGATCCAGTTCGAGGATTTCCACCAGTCTACGAATGATCACCAGTTGCTGAAAATCTTTCTGTCCAAAATAGGCCCGTGTTGGGCCAACCAACATGAAAAGTTTGCTGACAATCTGCGCAACACCATTGAAGTGGCCCTCCCGGTATCTGCCCTCCATTACCAGGTCCAGGCCACCCAGGTCAAAGGTCTGCGGCTCTTCATCCGGGTACATTTCCTTGACAGAAGGAACAAATACAAGGTCGGCTTCCAGTGTACGAAGCAATTCCAGATCGCTGTCCAGTGTTCTGGGATAATGGTCCAGATCAGATGGATCATTGAACTGCGTGGGATTCACAAAAATGGTCACAACGACGATATCATTCTCAGCATGGGCTTTTTCAACCAGGGAAGCATGTCCCTGGTGAAGGGCGCCCATTGTGGGTACCAGGCCTATGGTTTTCCCCTCATTTTTAAAAGTTAAGAGGTGCCCGTTCAGATCATTTTTTGTTCTGTATACTATCATGCATCAGATAAGAGAACAAAGATAGACAAAATGGTATCAATTATTTTTAGTAAATTTGCATGATTTCTTTAACGAGGCATGCTAATGGAGAGTAAAAAGGTATTATTTGTTTCTCAGGAGATTACACCCTATTTGCCGGAGTCTGAACTTTCCGTAATCAGCAGAAAACTTCCTCAGGCCATACAGGAAACCGGTAAGGAGATCCGGACCTTTATGCCAAAATACGGGAATATTAATGAAAGAAGGAACCAGTTGCACGAGGTCATCAGGCTATCGGGAATGAACCTGATCATTGATGACACGGACCACCCATTGATCATAAAAGTTGCCTCCATACAGGCGGCCCGGATGCAGGTCTATTTCATTGATAATGAGGAATATTTCCAGAGGAAGCAAACTGTGGTCGATTCAAAGGGAATGCATTTCAATGACAATGATGAACGCATGATTTTCTTCGCCCGTGGCGTCCTGGAAACCGTTCGAAAATTGCGTTGGTCGCCCGACCTGGTACACTGTCACGGATGGTTTACTTCCCTGGTGCCCCTATACATAAAAAAAGCTTACCGTGAAGATCCGCTTTTCGCTGATTCAAAAGTGGTCTTCTCGTTTTACGATAATGGTTTTGATGAATCTCTGGATGCTTCTTTCTCGAAGAAGATTCTGGTGGATGGTGTTTCTGAAGAACATCTCTCCATGCTTAAAAATCCGGGATATGAAAATCTGACCAACCTGGCAGCCACCTATTCGGATGGACTGATCCAGGGGAGTGAAAGCCTGCCTGCTAAAGTTGACGAAGTACTGAAGAAATCAGGGAAACCCTATCTGGATTATGCAAGCGAAGAGAAATATGTGGAGGAGTTTTCCGTTTTCTATGACAGGATCATCAACGAATAAGACAATTTTTAAATGAAGAAGAAGGAACGTTGGGGTATTGCAATCGTTATTGGGTTGCTTGGTGTGCTAGCCTCGTGCGATATCACTAATAGTGAGCTGGGGACGGATATTCTGCCTGCGGGTGACAATGTAAGTGTTCGTCACGATACCATATTTGAAATTGATGCCTACACCATGACCGGAGATCCGGTGGTGAGTTCGGAAGTCACCTACTCTGCCAACAGGGTGATGCTTCTGGGCACTCTGGATGACACTATCATGGGTCAGTCGGAGGGCTCTATTGTTACACAGTTTAACACCACCTATGCTTACCAGGTAGCTGACAACCTGGAGGTTGACTCCCTGTTTCTGGCTCTACATGTCCTGGATTTTCTGGGAGATACGGAGGAAGACATGAACCTGAGTGTTTATGAATTTACAGAACGGATCTACCTGGATACTGCCCATACCTATTATTCAGATTACGATGTTGAGGGCAAGTATGATCCCGTACCCCTGGTGCAGCAGACCATCACTCCCGAGGATGGTACTACTTATGAGTTGCTTATAGAAGATCAGGATTTCATAGATAAGTTCCTGGCCATTCAAAATGATACGACCACCTTTTACAACGACTCCATCTTCAAGGACTATTTCAATGGATTTTATATTACAGCAGAGTCGCTTTCTTCAAAAGGAACAATAGCCAGGGTTCAGCTGGCAAGTTCTCAGTCAAGGCTGACCATGCGATATGCCAATGATTCCACAGATGTGGACTCAACAGCAGAGCGGGATTTCGCCTATGCACATTTTACCATAGATCAGTATTCATCCCAGAAAATCAATATTTTCGAGCACGATTACAGCGGCACAGGCCTGGCTGAGATTCTGGATGACGAGAATTCAAGCTCCCCTTACTGTTATGTACAGGGCATGGCGGGAGTGAATACCCGTTTCTCCTTTGCCAGCCTGCATGAGTGGATGGATTCGACACCGCTGGTCATAAACAGTGCCACCCTGGTATTTGATGTGGTCCCGGAGCAGGAGAGTGGCGTTCTCTATGATGATTTGCCGGACAGATTGATGACCGGGACCATCCTGGAGGATGATAGCTATGAACCCGTTTACGACTATTTTGTGCTATTTGCAAATGATCCCACCCAGCAGGCCACCAGGTTTGGGGGTTATAAGAAAGCAGAGTCCCAGGGACTGTTCAACGATACCACCTATACCTATCGATTCAATATAGGTCTCCACTTCCAATACCTGGTAGATGGAGAAAAACCTGACAATGATTTTATACTCCAGCTGGATGACGGAAATATTAATCCGAAATATACCACCCTTTGGAGTAACCTTCCCACCAATGAAAGACGTATAAGGTTAGAGATAGTATATCTTAAGCTGTAAAAGGAAGTCAGCTTATTTACGTCTTAATTTATTTTACCTATGTGTGGAATAGTTGGTTATATAGGTATGCGGGAAGCCTACCCCGTACTTATTAAAGGACTGAAGCGACTGGAATACCGCGGATACGATTCTGCAGGAGTAGCCCTGCTTAATGGGGATACAGTTATTTACAAGAAGAAGGGGAAGGTAAGTGAGCTGGAAGCCCATGTGAAGGGCAGGGAGACCGGGTGCACCATTGGCCTGGGTCATACCAGATGGGCTACTCATGGCGAACCCAGTGACCTGAATGCACATCCGCATCATTCACAGAAGGGATTATTTACAATTATTCATAACGGGATCATCGAAAACTACTCCGTACTGAAGAAGACCCTGCAGGACCAGGGAATGACATTCTACAGTGAAACGGATACCGAAGTGCTTGCCAACCTGATCGAGTTTATTTATACCTCAGAAGATGTAAGTGTTGAAGTGGCTGTAAGCCTGGCCCTGCAAAAGGTCGTGGGAGCCTTTGGGCTGGTTGTTATTTCCAGTGAAGATCCCAACCTGATGATTGCAGCCCGGCGGAGCAGTCCACTCGTTATCGGCCTTGGAAGCAATGAGTATTTTATCGCCTCCGATGCCTTGCCCATCGTGGAGTATACCGACCGGGTGATTTACTTGAATAACGATGATATTGCCCTGATCAGAAGGGACGAACTTGTACTTAAAAACCTGGTCAGCGAATCCACCAAGGTAAACATTAAAACCCTGGAGATGGGAATCTCCGAAATAGAATTGCAGGGCTATGATCACTATATGCTAAAGGAGATCTTTGAACAGCCACGCTCCATTGAGGATACCTTCAGGGGGAGGATCCAAACTCAAAGCAGTGAAATAAAGCTGGGGGGCCTGCACGATGTGAAGGATCAACTTGTAAATGCAAAGCGCATTGTGATCATTGCCTGCGGTACTTCCTGGCATGCAGGACTGGTTGGAGAATACCTGATCGAGGACCTGGCACGAATTCCTGTGGAGGTGGAGTATGCTTCCGAGTTCAGATACCGGAACCCCATGATCGGATCCGATGATGTGGTTCTGGCCATCAGTCAGAGCGGTGAGACAGCCGATACCCTGGCAGCTATACAGCTGGCCAGGGATGCCGGGGCACTGGTACTCGGCATCTGTAATGTGGTGGGTTCCAGTATTTCCAGGGAAACGGAAGCAGGCGTTTATACCCATGCCGGGGTTGAAATAGGTGTAGCTTCCACAAAAGCTTTTACTGCGCAGGTGACCGTACTGACCATGATGGCAGTTATGATCGGTAAGGAAAAGGGCCTGCTTTCTGTCAAGCGCTTCAAGCAGCTGATTAAAGAACTGAATGAAGTTCCCCAGAAAATAGAAAAGATACTGGAACTGAACGAGGAGTTTAAACGTATCGCCGGGATATATAAGGATGTGAGCAATGCACTTTACCTGGGCAGGGGAGTCTCCTTTCCGGTGGCACTGGAGGGAGCGCTCAAATTAAAGGAGATTTCATACATCCATGCAGAAGGCTACCCGGCAGCTGAAATGAAACATGGCCCCATCGCCCTGATTGATGAAAACATGCCCGTAGTCTTTATTGCCACCAGGGATGGTTCTTACGATAAGATTGTAAGTAATATCCAGGAAGTAAAGGCCAGGAATGGGGTGGTGATTGCCATCGTTACCGAAGGGGACACCATGATCAGGGAAATGGCCGATCATGTGATTGAAATTCCTCAATCGGACGAATCACTGGTGGCTCTGACCGCTGTGGTTCCGCTGCAGCTGATTGCTTATCACATTGCCCTTATGAGGGGCTGCAACGTAGATCAGCCCAGGAACCTGGCCAAATCGGTCACGGTGGAGTAAAAAACAGTCTTCTTGTTTTACCTCTCCTCGTACTGGGTCCTGTAATAAGATTGATAGGCTCCCGAGGTGACATTCTCCATCCACGCTTTGTTACTGAGATACCACTCAACGGTGCGCGCCAGTCCCTGTTCAAATGTCAGAGAAGGTTTCCAGTTCAGTTCTTCTTCGATTCGGGTACTGTCAATGGCATAACGTAGATCATGACCCGCCCTGTCTTTTACAAATGTAATAAGCTTCTCAGAGGTGCCGGGTACCCGCCCAAGCTTCTCATCCATAATCTGGCAGAGCAACTTGATCAGGTCAATATTCGTCCATTCGTTGAGTCCCCCGATATTGTAAGTACGCCCATGAACTCCCTTGGAAAAGATAAGTTCTATGGCCGAAGCATGGTCCTCCACATACAACCAGTCTCTTACGTTCTCCCCCTTCCCATAGATGGGTATGGATTTCATATTCAGAATATTATGGATAGCCAGGGGGATCAGCTTCTCCGGAAACTGCATGGGTCCGTAATTGTTGGAACAGTTGGAAATCACTACCGGCATCCCGTAGGTATGGTGATAGGCTCTGACCAGGTGGTCGGAGCTGGCCTTGGAGGCCGAATAGGGGCTGCGGGGATCATAGGCGGTTTCTTCGGTAAAGAGGCCATCCTTACCAAGACTTCCATATACCTCATCGGTGGAGATATGGTAGAACAGTTTAGTGCCCGGATCCTTCCATGCCTCCCTGCAGGCATTCAAGAGGTTCACCGTCCCAACGATATTTGTATTGATAAATGCCATGGGGTCTGCAATGGATCGATCCACATGTGATTCAGCAGCCAGGTGAATTACCCCGTCGATTTCATTATCGCGAAACAGCCTTTCGAGAAAAGCCGTATCGCAAATGTTTCCGCGGACAAACTGGTAATTGGAAGCGTTTTCTATGTCTTTAAGATTCTCCAGGTTCCCGGCATAGGTAAGCTGATCCAGGTTCAACACCCGGGTATCAGGATGATTAGTGACCATGCGTCTGATCACATGTGATCCGATGAAGCCGGCCCCGCCGGTAATCAGGATGGTTTTCATGCAAGTTTGTTTTTTGATCTGATATTCATTTCCCAGTTCCATGCCGACAGAAGGGTTTCTTCGATGCCCTTTTCGGCACGCCAGCCCAATTCGCGGTTGGCATAGGAGGTATCTGCATATACTTTTTCAATGTCTCCTTCCCTGCGTCCCACGATTTTGTATTTGAGCTTTTCTCCGGTGACTTTTTCGAAGGCTGTAATAAGCTCCAATACCGAGATTCCGCGTCCCGTTCCCAGGTTAAACACCTCAAATGCAGAAAGCTGTTTCTGTTCCATGAGGCGCCGGATCGCTATGACATGAGCTCTGGCCAGATCCACCACATTGATGTAATCACGAATGGCCGAACCATCGGGTGTATTGTAATCGTCCCCGAACACGCTCAGACATTCCCTGATCCCCGCAGCAGTCTGGGTAACAAAAGGGACCAGGTTATTGGGGACACCCAGGGGCAACTCGCCGATAATGGCAGAGGGATGTGCCCCGATGGGATTAAAATAGCGTAGCGAGATCACTCCCTTCCCATCCAAAGAGTTCATGGTGTCCCGTAGAATATCCTCGCAAATCTGCTTGGTATTTCCATAGGGTGAATTAGCCTTTTTTATGGGTGCATTTTCTGTGACCGGCAGTTCATCGGGCTCCCCGTAAACCGTACATGAAGAGGAGAATACCATGTGATCGACCTGGTATTTCTTCATGGCTTCCAGCAGGTGGATCAGAGAGAACAGGTTATTCTCATAATAGTCCAGGGGTTTCTCCACACTTTCCCCCACGGCTTTAAAGGCTGCGAAATGGATGATGGCACTTATATCCGGGTATTTTTCAAATACCCCGAAAGTGGCATCCCTGTCTCTCAGGTCTATTTCCTCAAAATGCGGTAAAGACCCGGTGATGGTCTTAATACCATCAAGAACCTCCTTTTCAGAGTTGGAGAGGTTATCGACTATGACCACATCCATTCCCTCCTCCAGCAGCTCAACCACAGTGTGAGATCCGATGTAACCCGTTCCCCCGCTAACTAGAATTTTAGACATTGTGTTATTCTTAGAGGCTCCAGTAGTTGAAGCTGTTTATACGGTCCCGGAAAATCCCTTTCAGGTCGGCAAAAACAGCTCCATCGTGGGCTATGGAGCGGAAATAAGCCTCATCCATTTCCAGATACTCTTTGTGATTCACCGCCACAACAATTCCATGGTAGGGGCCATTGATGGCAGGGGCAAGCTCAAACTTGTACTCCTCTTTAATCTCCTGGGGGGAGGCATGTGGATCAACCACATCCACCTGAACACCAAACTCTTTCAGTTCGGTGATGACATCGGCCACCTTGGAGTTCCTGATATCACTGACGTTTTCTTTAAAGGTGGCGCCCATCACCAGCACCCGGCAATCTTTCAGATTGGAGTAAGTGGAAGATAGTTTCAGGGTCACCTGGCGCGCTACATAGGCACCCATTCCATCGTTGATCCCCCGGCCGGCATTGATGATCTGTGCATGATGTCCGAACCTGGCAGCTTTATAGGTCAGGTAGTAAGGATCCACGCCAATGCAGTGCCCACCTACCAGGCCCGGAAAGAATTTCAGGAAATTCCACTTGGTTCCCGCTGCTTCAAGCACCTCGAAGGTATTAATATCCATTTTATCAAAGATCATGGAAAGCTCATTCATAAAGGCGATGTTGATGTCGCGCTGGGTGTTTTCAATGATCTTGGCTGCTTCAGCCACTTTGATGGAGCTGGCGCGGTGTACACCGGCTGTGATGACCAGTTCATAGGTCTTTGCAATCTCCTCGGCCGATTCGGCATCGCAACCGGAGGTGACCTTGGTGATCCGTGTGAGTGTATGTTCGCGATCGCCCGGGTTAATCCGTTCGGGAGAAAACCCAACTTTGAACTGCTCCATGAAATTAAGGCCTGAGACCTCACTGAGCAGGGGAATGCAATCCTCCTCGGTACATCCGGGATATACGGTTGATTCATAGACGACATAATCCCCTTCAGAGAGTACCTTGCCAACGGTGGTAGTGGCTGAAAGCACCGGGGAGAGGTCCGGATTCTTATGCTCATCAATGGGTGTGGGTACAGCCACCACATAAAATGCGGCTTCCCGAAGATCATCAATGCTGGATGTAAATTCGATATCACAACCCTCAAAATCTTCGCTGGACAGTTCATTGCTGGGATCCACCCTGTTTTTCATCATGTCCACCCGGTCGGACCGGATGTCAAATCCGATGACGGATATTTTCTTGGCAAACTCCAGGGCGATGGGAAGACCCACATAGCCCAGTCCGATCACGGCCATTTTTTTCTTACCGCTCAGCAGATCGTTATAAATCATGTTTTTATGCTTTTAATTATTGGATGATAATCCCCCGTTAATCCAACAGGTTCAGAATTTCGAATGTTATATACAATCCCAATGGAAGTCCGGGCAGCTTCCAGGCCGTAACCCTTGCCTTCCAGTATCTTTTCATAGGAGATGGTATGTAAATCAGTGAATCCACCGCTAAATTCGATCTCTTCTCCGTCAACGGTGATTGAACGATAGGTACGCTTCCCGGATTCTTTCAGGTCTTTAGGAATATCGTTATAATCAATACTTAAAAACCATCGGACCCTTGCCCTTTCCAGCTCCAGGTATCCCGCAGCTTTATCTCCTTTTATGAAATGAACCCGGTTCTCTTTCACATCTCCGAAAATCCAGGTCAGCATATCAAAAAAGTGTACTCCAATGTTGGTATGCACCCCCCCGGATTTTTCTTCTTTGCCCTTCCAGGAGTAGTGGTACCAGTTTCCCCTGCTGGTTATATAAGAGAGGTCTACATCATAAACTTTGTCGGGCCGATCGTTCCGGACCTTCTCCTTCAGATCCATAATGGCCTGGTGCTGCCTGAGCTGTAAAATGTTCCAGACCTTTCTTCCGGTTTCTTTTTCATAATCCTTCAGGGCGTCAATATTCCAGGGATTCAGAACCAGTGGCTTTTCACAGATGGCGTCGGCTCCGTTGCGAAGGGCAAAACGGATGTGCGAATCATGCAGGTAATTGGGGGAGCAGATGCTCACATAATCCACATGGGTTCCCTGCCGGTTTATTTTGGCAATATGCCGGTCGAAACGCTCAAATTCAGTAAAAAAATCGGCTCCCGGGAAATAACTGTCCATAAAGCCTACGCTATCAAATGGATCCAGAGCTGCTACCAGATTATTCCCTGTTTCCTTGATCGCCCGCACATGCCTTACTGCAATATATCCGGCGATGCCTATGACGGCAAAATTCTTGCCGGACCTATTCATCTGTTGCTCCTGTTTTTGTAACCACGTCTTCATGCAATCTGTATTCTTCACCACTTTCCGGACAATGGGCCAATCCTTCATTGTTAAAAGTCAGCCTGTGTCCGTACTCGCTCATCCAACCGACCTGCCGGGAAGGATTTCCCACCACGAGCGCATATGGCTTAACCTCACGGGTAACCACTGCACCTGCTCCTATAAACGAATATTTTCCAATAAGGTTTCCACAAACGATGGTGGCATTGGCTCCAATTGTAGCCCCTTTCTGAACAAGGGTTTTAATGTATTGATCACGTCTGACTACGGCACTTCTGGGATTGATTACATTGGTAAAAACCATGGATGGGCCAAGAAAGACATCGTCCTCACAAATAACACCGGTATAGATGGAAACATTGTTCTGAACCTTTACATTATTTCCCAGCACCACATCCGGTGAAACAACCACATTCTGACCCAGGTTGCAATTTGTACCTATTTTGCATCCGCTCATAATATGACAAAAGTGCCAGATTTTTGTCCCGTCCCCGATTTCAACATCTTTATCGATCACCGCGCTTTCGTGGGCAAAGAAATCTTTCATCTCTTAAGATTTAAAGAATTTATGGACCTGGTCCGAAATATATTCCAGCTGTGTTTCTTCCAGCTCAGTATGCATGGGCAGGGAGAGCACCTTATGGCATAATTCTTCTGACACGGGAAGATCTCCTTCCCGGTACCCAAGGTCTTTATAGGCCTTCTGAAGATGAAGAGGAAGCGGATAATAGATCTGGGAGGGGATCCCCTTTTCCAGCAGAAAGGCCTTCAGGGCATCTCTTCTTGTTAGCTCAACCAGCAGGGTATACTGGTGAAAAATATGAGTGCTGAAGGGTGACCGTGCCGGTACCTGGATCCCATCCAGGCCAGAAAGTGTATTATCGTACCAGGCTGCAGCTTTCTGGCGCAGGCGGTGGTATTCATCCAGGTGCTTTAATTTGATCCTGAGAATGGCCGCCTGAATCGTATCCAGTCGCGAGTTCACACCCACATGATCGTAGTGGTAGCGTACTTGCATTCCATGATTAGCCAGGGAGGCAACTCTCCTGGCAAAACTTTCATCATTGGTAAACAGGGAACCTCCATCCCCAAATGCTCCCAGGTTTTTGGATGGGAAGAAGGAGGTGCATCCCATATGCCCTATGGTACCTGCTTTCTGTTTTAAACCATTTGCCGGAAGAAAATCGGCGCCCAGGGCCTGGGCATTATCTTCAATCACATAGAGGCCATGGGAACGGGCAAATTCCATGATCGACTCCATATCTGCACACTGTCCAAACAGATGCACCGGGACGATGGCACGGGTTCGGGGGCTCACCACCTGCTCCAGTTGCTCCGGATCAAGATTAAAGGTATCGGGTTTTACATCCACAAATACCGGCTTTAATCCCAGTAGCCTGATCACCTCAACGGTGGCAATGAATGTGAAGGGGGTGGTAAGAACTTCATCGCCGGGCTGAAGTTCAAGTGCCATCATGGCCAACTGAAGGGCATCCGTGCCATTCCCGCAGGCAATGGTGTGATTCACTCCCAGATAAGCCGATAATTCAGTTTCAAATTTCCTTACATCTTCTCCCCGGATAAAGGCGGTCGAATCGATTACCCGCTGCATGGCATTGTCAAGCTCCTCTTTGATTTTAAGGTATTGACCCTGAAGGTCTACCATTTTTATCTCGTTCATTTATACAGGCTTACAGAATCAACTTACGAAGATAATAAAAAAAGACGGGTTGATAACTTGGTTTTGATTTCCTCGTCTGACTGATTATTTTTACCTCACAATTCAGCCGCATGATCATCGGAAAATACATAAAAATGCTCCTTGATGAGCGAAAGCGCGTTATTCTCCCGGGCTTTGGAAATTTGGAAGTAATCCTGCCGGAAGGAGCCCAAACACCAAGCGGAAACCGCTTCCTCCCTCCTGGAACAAGGGTCCGCTTTGACAAAAGCTATAGCAAGGACGATGGTTTGCTGTCAGAAACGCTGGCTTCAGGAGAGCAACTGGATAGCGATGAGGCGCAACAGCGAGTACTGGAGCTGGTGGATGCAATAAAATTCTCTCTGGATAAGGGGGAGGAGTATATCCTTTTGGAGGCCGGATCTTTTTCCAGGGATTCAGAAGGAAAAATTCGTTTCCTGGCCGACCCGGACTGGGTACTGGAACCCGAGCAGTATGGCCTGGAGTCTATGGACCTGCTGGAGCTGGAGGACCTGCCGATTGAAAAGGATGAGGTAAAAGAGACAGAGAGCCAGCCGGCCCCTAAAGTTACTCCGCTGGCACCACCCCGGCCCAAGCCAAAACCCAGGAAATGGAGGGTGATCTGGTTGGTAGCGGCTCTCCTGATTGTTGTACTGGCCGTCCTTGTAATCATTCCCCCCGGGGGAGATGAAAGTGGTGAGCAGAGACAGTTGTTTCGGAAGAAGGCCGACCGCGAGGTGATTCAGGAGGATCAACAAACTGTTGATGAGCAGCAGGCAGGACAAACCGGCGAACAGCAGTCCGATACTGAAACAGCAGCGTCTGAACCTGAACCTGAACCTGAACCCGAAGTGGAGCAGGAGCAAAGGCAGCCAACTGAAGAAAGCAATAGCTTTTTCATTATTGCCGGCAGCTTTTCAAAACTGAATAATGCAAGTGAGCTCCAGGACCAGTTGAATGCAAAGGGATTTCAGGCAGAAGTGATGATTACGGAGAACCGGATGTACCGCGTTAGCGTGGCATCCTATGCCACAAAGGCAGAGGCTGAAAAAGCACTTTCGCAGATCAAGTCTGAAACGGGTCTGCAGTCGTGCTGGCTGCTTTCCAACTAGAATCAGTTTATCTCAGAGCCGTTCAGAGCCTCAGGGGATGGTTCCACAAAGTGGAGTGATCCATCCGGATTCTCTGAAAGCAGTATCATACCCTGGGATTCAATGCCCTTGATTTTTCTCGGAGCCAGATTTGCCAGTACGGAAACTTTCTTACCAGGAAGATTCTCCGCTTCGAAATACTCAGCGATCCCTGAAACTATTGTTCGTTTTTCAAATCCAAGATCCACCTGCATCTTGATAAGCTTCTTGGTCTTGGGCACCTTTTCAGCTTCCAGGATGGTTCCGCATCTCAGGTCCATCCGGGTAAAATCATCAAAGCTGATCTCAGCTTTCTGAGGCGCTAGCTCAGCAGGCTCTTCATTGTCCTCTTTGGTCTTGTTCAGCTTGTCAAGCTGATGCTGTATTTGCTCGTCCTCTATCTTTTCAAAAAGCAGGGAAGCTTTCTCGATGCCATGTCCGGGTTCAAGCAGGCTATCTGATCCGATCAGGTCCCAGGACCTTCCCTTGTAATTCAGAAAACCTCTCAATTTCTCCATTGAAAAGGGGAGAAATGGATCCAGCAGGAGGGTCAGGTTGGCTGAGATCTGGAGGGAAATATTCAGAATGGTCTTCACCCGTTCCGGATCGCTTTTGATTAGCTTCCAGGGTTCTGTATCGGCCAGGTATTTGTTCCCCAGGCGGGCCAGGTCCATCCCTCTCTTAATGGCTTCCCGGAAGCGAAACTGCTCCAGGCTTTCTTCCACTCCCTGAGCAATGACCCCTATTTCTTTCAGAGTGGCATTGTCCTGCTCGTTCAGGCCGGTAATCTCCGGAACCTTGCCTTCAAAATATTTATGGGTCAGCACAATGGCCCGGTTAACGAAATTCCCCAGGATGGCTACCAGTTCGTTGTTGTTACGGTTCTGAAAATCCTTCCATGTAAAATCGTTGTCCTTATTTTCAGGAGCATTTGCACAGAGTACATAACGCATGACATCCTGTTTTCCAGGGAAATCATCGAGGTACTCATGCAACCAGACCGCCCAGTTGCGTGAGGTAGAAATCTTATCATTTTCCAGGTTCAGGAACTCATTGGCAGGCACATTGTCGGGCAGGATATAAGATCCCTCCGCCTTCAGCATGGTGGGGAACACAATGCAATGAAAAACAATATTGTCCTTCCCGATAAAATGGATCATGCGGGTTTCTTCGTCCTTCCAGTACTTTTCCCAGTGGGGAGTCAGCTCTTTGGTGGCGGAGATATATCCAATGGGTGCATCAAACCAGACATAGAGGACCTTCCCATCGGCCCCTTCCACTGGTACAGGCACTCCCCAGTCCAGGTCGCGACTTACTGCCCTGGGGTGTAATCCCTGGTCGAGCCATGACTTGCACTGTCCGTATACATTGGGCTTCCACTCTTTGTGTTCCTTCAGGATCCACTCCTGGAGCCAGGGTTCATACTTATCCAGGGGAAGGTACCAGTGCTTGGTTTCCTTCAGAATGGGTTGACTGCCACTGATGGTGGAGACCGGATTGACCAGATCGGTGGGGCTCAGTGAAGTACCACATTGCTCGCACTGGTCCCCATAGGCTCCCGGATTTCCGCAGTGGGGACAGGTCCCGGTAATATAGCGGTCGGCCAGGAAGGTGGCAGCCTCCTCATCATAATACTGTTCAGAGGTCTTTTCAATAAACACCCCTTTATCATACAGGGTCTTAAAAAATTCAGAAGCCGTTTCATGATGCACCTTGTTGGAGGTACGGGAATAGATATCGAAAGTGACTCCAAAATCCTCAAATGCTTTTTTGTTGATCGCATGATAGCGGTCCACCACCTCCTGGGGAGAGGTCCCTTCGTTGCGGGCCTTCAGGGTGATGGGCACCCCGTGTTCGTCCGATCCGCAGATGGAGATCACATCCCTGTCCCGTTGGCGCAGGTAGCGGACGTAGATGTCGGAAGGGACATACACACCGGCCAGGTGACCCAGGTGAATGGGGCCGTTTGCATAGGGTAGCGCTGATGTGATCAGGTATCTCTTATAGGCTTTCGCAGTCATTATTTATTGTATTTGGGAAGGACAAAGATAATGATAAAATGATGCTGATTTTTCTTCTTTCTGCACATAAACAGTAAAGAAACCTGGCATGAACCAATGCACCACCGGCAGGAATGCTGAAAAGGCGGCAGCCGGATACCTGAAGGCCCGGGGATACCGGATCTGGAAATGCAACTGGAGATGGGGCCGGCGTGAGCTGGACCTGGTCACACTTCACCGCGATGAACTGGTTATTGTTGAGGTGAAATCACGTGTGGGCAATGCAGTAAACGATCCCTCGGTGGTGGTGGACCGGGTCAAGGAGCGAAACATCATCCTTGCAGCCGATGCCTTTATAAGGCTTCATGGCTGCAATCGCCCCACCCGCTTTGATGTGATTGCTGTAATCTATCACGGAAGCGGAATGGAGATCGAGCATATGGAGAATGCCTTCTATCCCGGGGTTGAATAAAACAGGTCAATCCTTTATCACCGAGCGCTTTACCAGATCGTAGAATTCATGGGCATAGCTGTAATCACTGGGCATCAGCTGGGCACAGGTGATGACGATCATCTCAGTGGAGGGGTCAATCCAGAAATTGGTTGAAGCTGCTCCTGCCCAGCTGTACTCACCAGTCTCCAGGTCGACCTGTCCGGCCAGGCCATAGCCCACACCTTCCTTGTAATCTATTAAAACAGGCAGCTGGTCGGACATAATCATCTTTACGGTGCTCTCTTCCAGGATCCGAACCCCGTTCAGTTTGCCCCCATGGAGGAGCATCCGGCAAAAGCTCAGATAGTTATCCATGGTCGATACCAGTCCGCCTCCCCCTGAAAAATGTACGGGATCATTCTTAAATATATTCGCCATGAATCCTCCTTCCTTGACTTTCCCCTGCTTATCACGGTAATACAATCCGGACAACCTGGGGTGTTTTTCCTCGGGCACATAAAATCCGGTATCATCCATCCCCAGGGGATCGAAAATCCGGGCCTTGAAGTAATCATCCAGTGGCATGCCGGACAGTACTTCCACCAGGTAGCCGGCCACATCAATGGAGAGGCCGTATTTCCAGGCCGTTCCCGGTTGGAATTTAAGGGGCAGGGTAGTCATGATCTCCACCTTGTCCCCGATGGGAGCATTCCAGTTCCCGACACCTGTAGCCCGGTAAAGTGAATCCACATGGGACTGCCCCCATCCGTAAACGATCCCGGATGAATGGGTGAGCAGGTGCCGGATGGTCAGCTCATCTGTCTGGGGTTCAAGGGACTTTATTTCAGGATTATAAACCTTCACATCAGCAAAGCCGGGGATATACCCGGATAGTTTATCATCCAGCTCAAACTTTCCCTCATCATAGAGGGTCATTAAAGCCACTGCGGTGACGGGCTTGGTCATGGAAAAGATCCGGTAAATGGTCTGCTCCTCCAGGGGCAGTGAGTCTTTTATACTGGAATATCCAAAACGCTCATTGTATACGATTTTATCGTCCTTCATCACCAGGGTGGCGATTCCGGCCCATTTGGAGCTGTCGATGTACTCCTGCATGAGCTGGCCCGCCAGGCTCAGGGTATCGCTGGAAAGCCCGACTTTTTCCGGAGTGGAGGTCAGCGAAGGCTGTTCACACGAAGCAATCAGGACAAGCAAGGCTGAAAGAAAGCAAAAAAATAAGACGTGTCTTTTCATTTTTTATGAGGTTTATGGAATGGATTTATTGATGACAGCAGGCACAAGCACAAAGGAATAGTTGTATTTACCAGGCGGAATGGTATACTCCTTATGGACAAGACGGCCCCAGGAGGTGTCCCCCCCTACGCCCATCTGCAAATGATCTATGTTCCACTGTATGGTGGGGCCAGATTTAATCTCTGCACCATGCCGGGTACTTACCGGAACCAGTCCCGATGCCGATTGTCCCCCGTCCTTCCCTTCCACATAATCCAGTTCTGAAGTATTGAATGGCCACACACTTCCATTAAGCAGATGATTATCATTGGGATATACCTTCAGGTCTATGTTGCCCGAGGAGACACTCATCCAGCGCAGATCAGTTTTATTTCCAGTCTCCTGGGGCCTGGAATAGCGATGAAACTGTTCATCTATGGCCCCATTATAAATCCCGATTCTCCCTGAAGATTTCCTGTCCCAATACGTTTCATGAGGGCCTCTTCCATACCAGGAAGTCTCCGTAAAATCTTTCGGCAGGCTCAGAAACATACCCAGCCTGGGTATATCCGGAAGACTGTCCTGCAGGGGGCTGAAGTTATAATCAATGCCCAGCCTGCCATTGGAAGAAAGGGTATAAGTGATTTTAAGAGATGCGATCTCCCCGGGCAGCATATATTCCAGCACATAGCGTACCCCTTCCCAGGTGATAACAGGCAGTCCGGTGAGCCGGGGCCGGGCCTTTTCTGTGGCCTCCTTCCACAGGGCGGCCCGGTGATGCATGCCGTTTCCCAGGTCGTTATCGGTTGGAGCCCTCCAGAAATTTGGACGGATGGGCTCCTCGCATATCAGTTCACCCTGATGACTCCAGTGAACAATCTCTCCGGAAAGGCTGTCCAGGATTAATTTTGTTTGTTCGTTGTGAATGTTGATCTGACCCTCGAGGGATTCCATTTGAAGGGGACCGGCAATGCCTGCAGACAGAGGCGGGGCTGTATATTCCTGAAGGATGAACTGATCAAAAGCCAGCTCATGTCCTTTTTCCAGGAGGCCAAGCGGAACATCCGCATGAAGCTGAACCCTCAGGATATATTCTTTTTCGCTTTTCAAAGGAAGCAAAGCGATCCGGAACTCTTCTTTCTCTCCCGGCTCAATATGAAAGCCTTTCAGTTGTCCTTTACTGAGCTCCCTTCCGTTTTCAAGCAGCACCCAGGTGAGGGCCAGCTGCTGTAGCGGGGCAAAAACATTTTTATTGTGTATCTGCAGCTGGTGATTCTCCGGGTCCCATTGAAAGGCTGCCGGCTGGTATACTTTTTTTACCTCAAAGAGGTGGGGGTGCGGATTCCGGTACGGATCCACAAGCCCATTGTTCAGAAAATTCCCATCGGTGGGCAGATCGGGATGATAGTCGTGTCCGTAGGCCAGGTAGGGATTGCCTTCCTCATCTGTGTACTCCAGGGCCTGGTCCACCCAATCCCAGATGAATCCTCCCTGCAGGGAAGGATAGCGGTCGATAATATCCCAGTAGTCCTGCAGATTGCCCACGGAATTTCCCATGGCATGGGCATACTCGATCATGATGGCCGGTTTATTGGGATTGCCGGAGCCATAGGCTTCCAGGGTTTCCGGTCGGGGGTACATGGGACAGTAGATATCGGTATAATCTTCATGTCCCGCGGGTTCATATTGAACCGGCCTGGAAGGATCCGCCTGCTTCAGCCACTGATAAAGAGAGCGAAAAACCTCTCCCTCGCCTGCCTCATTTCCCAGCGACCAGATGATGATGGAGGGGTGGTTCCGGTCCCGGTAAAACATCCGTTCCACACGGTCCCGATGTGCCGGCAACCACGACATTTCATTGCCCAGCTGGGTAGATTCATGCAGGGCCAGGGGATGACTTTCAATATTGGCTTCTCCCACCACGTAGAGACCATATCGGTCACATAGCTCCAGCCAGTAGGGGTGGTTGGGGTAATGACTGGTGCGCACTGCATTGATATTGTTTTGCTTCATCAGGGTGATATCCTTTTCCATGGAGGCCCTTGAAACCACATGTCCCTTATGTGGATCGGTCTCGTGGCGGTCCACTCCCCGGATGGTAAGTACCCGGCCATTCAGATGAAGAAGTCCGTTCTTGATCTCCACACTCCGGAAGCCTATTTGTTTCCGGACAAACTGATTATTAGACGGATTCCCGGGATCCGTCAATTGCAGGTGCAGGGTGTAGAGCTGAGGGATTTCGGCCGACCATTGAGCCACTTCTTTGATGACTGTTTCGGACTTGAATCCGGCCAGGGTGCCGGGGGGGATCTGCAGGCTTTGCTGATCTTCAAACAGGACCTTTCCTCCCTTTGTGAGCCGGATATTTAGTTGGCGCAGAGCTTCGGTTTTGCCCTGGTTCTCGATGGCAGTCTGAAGCTTGAACTGTCCGTCCAGGTAGCTGGTATCCAGGTCTGCATACACCTGAAAATCAGCTATGGAGACCCGTGGTTTAGCATAGAGGAATACCTCCCGTTCGATACCACTCATCCGGAGCATATCCTGGCTTTCCAGGTAAGAGGCATCGCTCCAGCGGTACATCTGGATGGCAAGCAGGTTTTCTCCCGGGTGAACCAGGGAACTAATATCAAATTCGGCAGGGGTTTTGGATCCCTGGGAATAGCCGGTGAATTGTCCGTTGATATAAAGATACATGGCTGATTTTGCCCCGGCAAAGTGAAGAATAATCTGCTGGTCACTCCACGCTTCCGGTATCGTAAATCTGTGCCGGTAGGTCCCCACCGGGTTGTAATCCTCAGGAGTATCCGGCCAGGTGGTGCTAAAGGGATAACGCTCATCCAGGTAGATGGGATGACCATAGTCTTCCACCTCCCAGTTAGCAGGCACGGGAATACTTCCCCAACCATGGTCGTCCAGATCCGGCTTATGGAAGTCTTTCACTCGTTTTCGGGGCGACCGGGCCCAGTGGAATTTCCACTGCCCGTCAAGGGAAATAAAGCGCTGTGAGGCCTCCGGATCATCCTGCTCGGCCAGCAGTTCTGTTTCATAGGCCAGAAAAGAGGTATGCGGGGCCATTTTATGGATGGCAAATACCCTATGGTCGCTGTGCAGGTCCTGTTTTTCCCAGCGCTCAACGGGCCCGCAGGATCCTGAGACCAGCAATAGGGCAATGAGAGATGAAATTCGTATTCTCATAATTGCATATAATCTTCACGGAATACCCTTTGCAGGCTTTCCAGCAGGAGGTCTGCATGACTGCGGGAGAAAACCAGGGGTGGTTTGATCTTCATCACATTTTCATCCGGTCCGTCGATACTCATCAGGATGCCCAGGTCCTTCATCCGCTTGGCCAGGTAGGTGGCTTTATCCGCCTGGGGAATGAGCTTGCGGCTGGTAAGTTCAATGCCAAGAAACAGACCCTGTCCGCGCACATCCCCCATAAGCGGAAACTCCTTCTGTATTTTCTTTAACTCGGTTTTCAGGTAGTTACCGGTTTTCAGGGCATTTGCCTGCAATTGTTCATCACGGATCACCCGTAATACTTCAGTTCCAATGGCACAGGAGACCGGGTTGCCTCCAAAGGTGTTAAAGTACTCCATGCCATTGGCAAAGGCATCGGCCACTTCCCGGGTACAGACCACAGCCGCCAGGGGATGGCCATTGCCGACAGGCTTGCCGATGGTCACAATATCGGGGATGACCCCATGGAGCTGGAAGCCCCAGAAAGCCTGACCCATACGTCCGCACCCCACCTGCACCTCATCGGCAATACAAAGACCACCTGCACTCCTGACAGAGGCATAGGCCAGCTCCAGGAATTTCTCCGGTAGTTCAATCTGTCCGCCACAGCTGATTATACTTTCGCAGATAAAGGCTGCCGGCTTTCTTTCCAGGGCATGAATCTGATCGATCTGTTCCTGCACATGGGCCGCATAGAGAGGTCCGCTGTCAGCTCCCCGGTGGATGCCCCTGAACTGGTCCGGAAGGGGAACAACATGTGTATGTTCAGGGGCTCCCGAACCACCCTTCCCGTCAAATTTATAGGAGCTGATACTCACACAACCGGTGGTATTGCCATGGTATCCCACCTCCATGGCAATCATATCTTTCTGCCCGGTACAGGTCTGAGCCATTCGAAGGGCCAGTTCATTGGCTTCACTGCCCGAATTGACCAGGTGAACCACCGAAAGTTCCTCCGGGAAGGTGCCAAGCAATTCCCTGGCAAAGGTGTTGATATTGTCGTGAAGGTAGCGGGTATTTGTGTTGAGGACGGCCATCTGTTGCTGACCGGCCCTGACCACCCGGGGATGCTCGTGCCCCACATGAGCCACATTGTTGACCGTATCAAGAAATCTACGCCCCAGGTAATCGATGAGGTAGGTCCCGTCCCCGCGAACCATCTTCAGAGGTTCTTCATAGGAGAGGCTGAGACTTTTGCCCAGGTGTTCCTTTCTGTAGGCCAGGGTTTCAGACGGGTCCCTGATGGGTAAGTTATATAATCCGGGCTGCTGAAAAAGCAGGTTGGGATCCGGGCAGATGCTTCTCCATAGTTCCGTTTCGCCGGGGTAGGTCACTCCCGGAAAATCATCTGCAAAGTTGAACAGGGACAGCATGATCTGGAAATGCAGGTGGGGTGCCCAGTTTCCATTTTCAGGCGGCTTGCCGATCCTGCTCAGGAGTTGTCCTTTCTTGATCTGGTCGCCGGCTTTCCATCGCTTGATGCTCTCAATGGATTGATGACCGTAAAGGGTATAGAAGACCAGTCCATCCTCCAGGTGCTTCAGGATGATCAGGCCTCCATACTCCTTATTACCTGCATCATTTACCGCTGTTACAATTTCCCCATCGAAGATTGCATGCACCGGGGTTCCGGCGTCTACCCAGAAATCAATTCCCAGGTGTACGGTCCGGCTTTCCTTTCCGCTGTTGCCAGTTCGCTCATATGCTGTTGTACCGTAGAGGGCACGGGGTTCCATATAGCCCCCTGCAATGATGTCATAGGGAACGCTTTTCTGGAGCCGCTGAATCTTATACTGGAACAGATCCAGATCTTCAGCTTCTTCCCGGTCACCGATCCAGGATTCGGAGACACTCAGATCCAGGGGGTGAATTCCTTCCTTGGCAAGCGATGGGAAAAGTGACATCAGGGAGGTAGGATGCTTTGTGGCCCATTCCTTAAACTCTTTCTCCAGGGGGTGGGCTGAAAATCCACAGGCGAAACGAAAGGTGCAGTGGGCAAAATCATTGCTGATAGCTCTCCAAATCTTTAATAGCTCCCAGGCAGGTGTGTCGCTGATCAGGAGGTATTCGTTATCCGGTTCTTTCTGCCTGTTGATGGCCGATTTCGTAACACTGATTGCCAGACGCATGGCCACCAGCACATGGAGCAAAGCCACTTCTTTTTCCTGCAAAGGGAACTGACTGTGATATCCCTTCACTACGTGGAAAGCAGCACTCAAGGGATCCGGGAAGCCCATTACGGCATAGGCAATGGTGATGGCCAGATCGTTGATGATCTGGGTATGGATCGCATCTCCATAGTCAATGATAGCTCTTACCCGGGGATCCTTCAGATCGTCCGTGACCACCACATTGTTATCATTAGCATCGTTATGGACCACTCCTTTCCGGAGTTTGCCGTAGGGCTTCTGCAGTGAAGAAAATTGTTCCCTGAAATATTGCAGGATCTCCAGTTTTTCGCCGTTGAACAAATGCTCATATTCACCGGTCCACTCAGCCCGTGCCACATCCCATTCAAAACCCCGGCGAGCCAGGGGGTGTTTAAATCCCTTCAGGGCCGCTGTGAGCTTGCCGGCCTCTTCTCCCAGGCTGAAAAGCAAGTTGTTGCTTACCGGGTTCACCCCGGACCAGAGTCGGCCCTTGATCCAACTGAGCAGGCGGACCTTCCGGATATTTCCTGAAGCATCCCTTATTTCACTAATGAACTTTCCCTGCAGGTCAGGAAGTGGAACCGGGGAAATAATCTTCCGGTCACTTTCAAGCACGTGCTGCAGAATGTCCTGCTGGAATCCCAGATACTCCGGGTTTGCACCCGGACGGCTCACTTTTAAAAGGTAGTGTTTCCTCTTTACTTTGATTTTGAAATTAAAATCAAGTTCTCCGGGGAGGGGAACAGCTGCTCCCGCCAGCCCATATAGATCAAGGCAGATGTCTTCAGCCTGTTCGCCCGATATTTTAATATCCTGATAGTTGGTACTCATGATGTATGTCCTAAAAATAGTTAAAAAATGGCATGATGCTTGCTTTAAAAACCTTAATACACTTACATGAAATACTCCAACACACCCCACCAACAATGTTACGTCACTACCTTAAATCTGCCTATAGATTTCTAAGGCGAAACAAGCTTTATACCCTTATCAATGTTCTGGGACTATCCATTTCCCTGGCGGTCTCCTTTATCATTCTTCTGTTTGTGATCAATGAATACAGTTTCAACCACTGTCATAAAAAGAGGAAGCAGGTCTACAGAGTTGTCAATTATTACAAGGAATTTAAACAAAGTATGGCAGGGACCCCATATGTGCTTGCTAAAACGCTTAAAGAGGATTTCCCTCAGGTGGAGAAGGCCATCAATGTGAGGTCTTTAAGAGGGTTTAAATTAAAGCTGAATGATGAGTACATTAATGTCATGCGCCCCAGAGCCACCGACTCGGAAGTGTTTGACATATTTACCATCCCCTTTGTTGGGAGCCCTTTGAATGAAGATCCGCTGCAGGACCTGAATTACATTGTGATTTCACAAAAGCTGGCCGACCAGTTTTTTCCTGGTGAAAATCCCGTGGGCCTGGAGATGGAGGGACTCATTAATAATACAGAACAAGTTCTTGTGGTGAGTGCAGTCTTTGAGGATATCCCCAAAAACTCAACCTTCCGGGCCGATTGTTTTTTGAACGGGGAGTGGACCCTGGCGCCCTTGAACCAGGCTTTTGGAGTGACGGACATGGATATCAACTGGGCACATGATTTCTGGAATACCTGGTTGTTGCTGTCCGCGGATGCGGATGCTTCCGAAATAGACAATCAGTTCGAGAGCTTTGAGAAGAAGCACATCAGTGAAGACCCACACTGTCATTATTCCCTTCAGAACTTATCAGATGTCTATCTTAAATCGGCAGAGATCGCCAATTCAGGTCTGGTCGGAAATGTTAAGAATATCAGACTTTTTTCCACCGTAGCCTTTCTCATCCTGCTGATTGCTGCCATTAATTACATCATTCTTTCCATTGCAGTCTCCACCGGAAGAGCCAGGGAGATCGGGGTTCGAAAAACCGCCGGAGCCAGCATAGCGCGTATCAGAACCCAGATTTTAAGTGAGTCTGTGTTACTTTCGCTTTTTGTTTTGCCCATTGCTCTGGGTATCATGGAATTTTTCAAGCCGGTAGCTGAGAAACTCTTTCAGACCTCCCTGGAATCAATCCGGGCCAATGTGCTTATCTACATTTCATTCTATATCTTACTAACGGTTCTGATCGGAATCATTTCCGGACTCTATGCTTCCTCCTACCTCTCCAGGATGAAGGTGCTGGATGTGTTCAAACAGCAGGTAAGTTTTGGAAGGAAGAGAAAGTTATTTCGTTCTTCTCTTATTGTTATCCAGTTGATCATTTTTTGCTCTTTTGTTTCAGGAACCTTGCTGATCCGCTCCCAGTATCAGTATGCCCTCAACAGGGATCCGGGATATCACATGCATGATATTCTCCAGATAGATCTGGGAAGAGGTTTTCAGGGATACAATGCTTTTCTTGAAGGGATTCGATCCATTCCGGATTTGAAGATGGCAGCCGGTGCCATGGATGGCTTGCCCATGAGAGGTTGGATGACCTTTATGCAGCCTCATTTCCAGGATGCAGAGCTGAAAGTGAAGATGGAAGGATTTGGGGTAGATTATAATTTTTTGGAAACCATGGGATTTACGCTGATGGAGGGACGATCATTTTCTGCTGACTACGGAAATGACCTGAGCCGGTCGGTGATCCTCAACGAGACTGCGGTAAGGGAATTGGGAATTGATGAACCCCTGGGTCAGTTTCTGCAGGATTCATCAATGATCATTGGCGTGGTTAAAGATTTCAACCTCCACTCCATTCATACGGAGATACCTCCCCTGGTGATCAGTATGACCGACAAATACCTGTATTATATCCTGATTCACTATCGTTCCGGCTCCCTGTCGGAGCTGACACCAAAGTTGGAAGCTGAGTGGAAGAAGGTGGAACCGGACCGGCCCTTCACCTTCACAAGCATCGAGGAACTTTTTCAAGAGACCTATGCAGCAGAGAAAAACCTGGGTACCATTCTATCCATAGCTGCACTATTCGCCTTATTGATTGCGGCTTTTGGACTCTTTGGTCTCACCCTGTTTGTGGCCCGCTCGAGGACCCACGAGATTGGGATTAAAAAGGTCTTTGGTAGTTCGGAGCACGCCATTGTCTATTCTTTCCTGCGTAGTAATTTCATTATGGTTGTACTGGCAGAGCTCCTCTCTATTCCAGTAACCATTTACTTTATCGGGAAATGGCTTAATAATTTTCCTTACAGGGTAGATATAGCCTGGTGGGTCTTTGTGATCGCTTTCCTGATTGCCACCATTGTAGTACTTTTAACTATCTCCATCCATTCATTTAAAGCATCACGGATTAACCCGGTGGATGCACTGAGGTATGAATAAAGAATATGAAACAACTGACTGAAGTTTCAGAAACGGCACTGATCACCCTTAGATCAAGGGTCATAGAGTCTCAAAAGGCAAAATCCCTGCTCCCTGATCCAGTGGGTAAAGAACTCTTTCAAAGAATAAGGGAGGCACTTCCCACAGAGCTCAGTAAACGGATTCTGGAGCGAAAGCTTTCCCCGCTGCTCACAAGCCACATTGCCATCAGGGCCCGGAAGTATGATGCCTTGTGCACTGAGTTCCTGGAGGAAAACCCCGATGGACTTATAGTCAGCCTCGGAGCTGGTTTTGATACCCGCTTCTGGAGACTGGGCAGGAATGAGTCCAACTACCTGGAGCTGGATCTGCCTGCTGTGATTCAGACAAAAAAAGCGCTTCTGGGCGATCGGATCACCTATACACTGCTGGAGGATTCTGTTCTGGACGAAGGATGGATCCGTAAAGTAAGGGAGATACAGTCCAGTAAAATTCTGTTCCTGGCCGAGGGACTCTTTATGTATCTTCCAAAAAAAGAGGTGATCCGGACCCTGGTTCGAATGGCCGACTCATTTCAAAGTTCCCGGCTGGTGATGGAAGTGGTGGCTGAAAAATATACCCGGGGATTCCGAAAGAAGATTGTGGAACGCAAATTACGTAAAGGTGCCGGTTCCACAGCAGGGGATTATTATCAATTTGGCATCAGGGAGGCTGCGGAACCGGAATCCTATCATCCGGGCATTAAAATGCTTGGAGAGTGGTCCTATTTTGAGGATCCGGATGTCAAACCAGCCATCCTGAAGCTCTTCAAACACAGCCGGGCCCTTTCGAAGACACAGTATTCTGTCATAGCCGCCATCAACTGATTCAAAATTCTGCTCCGGAGACATATTTCTGAACCTTCTGTTAAGGCATTGCGTATAACTGGCCATACCTTAACAAAACAAGAAGCCATGAGAAAAATTTTTAAAGGAATTGCTCTTTCATTATTTGTAATGCTGACCCTGACTGCCTGTGAGAAAGACAATACGACACTGCTTACCGACGGAGTCTGGACCTTTCAAAACCTGACAACAGATAGCGAGGATGAAAACATCATTAACCTTATTGCCCTTGGGAAGGCCCTGTTAACAGACGCTAGCATGGAATTCCAGGAGGGTGGCACCTATATCCTGAGCTCCCCTTTGGTTGAGGATCCGACCACAGGCGACTGGGAGTTGATTGGGGATGACCAGCTGATTATTGATCCTGATGATGAAGCCAGCTCCACTGCCAATATAGAAACGCTATCAAAGGATAAGCTGAGTTATCTGGAAACCTTTGTGGATGCACAGATGAACTCCTATACGGTAACTACGACCTGGACCCGGTAAAATACCTTAGTTTCATCTTTTTCTCGTCCTTTTCCTCCAGACAGGTATAATTCCAGGGGCTTGAGGTGAGTGGTTCGTGAAGTGGATTTTCAGCCTCCGCATCAGACTGCAGGAGGTGGATGGCATGGCCCCCGGGTTTCAGCACCCGCCGGATCTCATTTAGCTCTTCTGCCAGGTTCCAGCCGATGGCATTGGAAGTGATCAGCACATCCAGGGACTGATCGGGCAGAGGGATGGAATCCAGGGTGCCATCCAGGACATACAGGTTTTTCAAACCCTTTGTTGTGGCCTTTTCTTTCATGTAGCTGCGCAAACTGGTCACCGGTTCCACCGCAAATACCCTATGAGCCTCAGGTGCAACAAGGAAGGCTATCCGGCCAGAGCCCGCTCCCACATCTGCCACCACCTTTCCTTCCAGGGAGGTGATGGCTGTGATTTCATCAATTTCCCATCTAATGGGTGCCTGTACATCGAATTGTTCGGGATGCTTATTATAGATGATCAGATCAGCGATTTCCCACAAAGCTTCCTGGCATTGTAGCTCAATTCCCTGCCTGCCAGGCGCAGGCTTATGTTCCTCCATAATCCGCTTAAGAAATGGTCCGATGGGAGGATGTTTTGAAAGCAGGAAGCGCTGCAGCACAGGATAGGTGTGAAGCAAGGTGGAAAACTCTTTCACAGCCACACGGTCCGGAAGGCTTTTGATCTGGAAGGTCTCCAGCAACAGGAGATCTTCCCAGCTCAGGGAGATCTCCGGAAATAGCCCTCTGAGTTTGTCAGAATAAGTCATTATTCCCGATTCATGGTGTCTGCAAGTACTTCTATAAGCTTTTTACAACCACCTTTCTTTAGAAATTCTGTGTGTTCGTCCAGGGTCTCAAAACTCTGTCCACATATTTTATCACACTGCATTTCATAGTCGGTCTCTTCATAAAATGTCTTGAGTGTATGGTCCGTATTTGGATCGTAGTTGGCGGATTTTCCCGTGTTCTTCTTGTTATGGATCAGGGCGTTCTTCCATACAGCAGCAGCCAGTGCGCCACATCCACTTCCACTTAAGCCGAGCCCCCCTGCAAATCCTGCCACCATCAGCATTTCTTCTTCATCTCCCCCCATTTTCCGCACCACCTCTGATGCACAGCTCATGGACTTTTTTGGCAGCCTGGCCTGGTCCAGCACCAGGCCTTCTTTTGCTGCTCCGAGGGCTTCAGGCGCCCACTTCCCGGCCAGAATAAAACAGTTAACAAATTTGCCGCTAAGCATGTATTTACGCATGCTTTTCTTATTCTGCCAGTCACACTGGGTAATTTCTTCACATTCAATGCTGGAGGTCCGCTTTACAAAGGATTCCATGATGTGCTTCGTCGCCAGGATGGCTATACCGGTGGCCCGGTCCGGATCCTCGTTCCTGCGAAAGGCTTCTGCTCCTGCAGCCATGGAAGCTCCCCAGAGCATCCCACATTGATATCCCTGCTGCAGGATCCCCCCAGCCAGGGGATCAATGGCTTTCTCTTCCTCCTCCCGGGGATGTCCGAATTCACGGTCCAGGATATAGAAGAAGGTACGGGAGCAGGTTCCTTTTTTTATAAAGGTCCGTTTGGCTTTAAGCTTCACTCGTTCAGATTTGAGCGTTTTCATTTTTATGTATTTGCCTTTGACTTGAAAGAAATATAGTTAGTCAAACTGGCTGATAATTTTTTCTGAGACCCTTTTTGCAATGAATTTTTTGTAAGTAGGGATTTTGGCTTTGTAATAGTAATCGACTTTGTCTTTATAATACTCATAATCAGCCGGCATATTTTCTCTGTCGACCTGTGATACGTATTTAAAGATATTGAAAGGGACCATCAGGGATATGGTAGGCTTGTCCTTATCCCCTTTTTTAATCTTTGAGATCAGAGCTGTAACGGCCGATTTGATTTTTTCTGTATTCAATCTTTTATGCTCCTCAGACATCTTACCGACCCTGAACTGGAGCTCCAGGGATGGAGCCTGGCTAAATCCAAAAACGGATATCATTTTATCCATGTAATTCAGGGCATCTTCTGCTCCATATCCGGAGCAGGTAACCATAGACATGGCAAACTTATCGAAGAACTGTGGTCTGTGTCCCAGATAGCCAAAGCGGTCAAAAAAATTCTTCATCAATGCTGAAACCATAAGGGAATATACCGGAGATGCGAAAATAACCCCATCAGCTTCCATCATTTTCTCAATGATCATGTCTCTGTCATCCTTAAGCGGGCATCTTTCTTCCCCTCTGACGACACAGCCATAGCAACCTTTGCAAAGCTTGAAATTCAGATCTTTGAGGGGCAGAATCTCATACTCGATATGGGGGAATTCATCCCCGATTTCATTCAGCGCTTTGTAGCTGTTTCCCTTGCGCGGACTTCCGCATATGGCCAGTAGTTTCATTTCATACCTCCTTTCTGCATTTCCTTCTCGATAAGACGCTCTTTCATGGGTGATTTAGAATTTGATTTAAATACGAAAGTGAAAAGGCCATGGATAATAAGGGCTGATCCCCATCCGATCATGGGCCACATGGCCCAGAAATAGTCACCTGCTACAGTTAAATTAAGAATGGTAAGTAGGGTCATTACCCCGAGATATACCCCGAGATGCGTGTAGAAGCTTATTCTAGCTTCTACCTTCTTTTTTGCATTTACATAGACTTCCTCGTTGGTCATGATTTCTGATTGTAGTGTGGTAAAACTAAGTTAGTAATTAGCTTTACCCGTGTCAAGGCTTTCTATGCTGGCCCAGGGCCCCATAAATATGCATGGCCATTGATCAATTACTCAGCACAATGATCTCCTTTACTGTATCGGAACATCATAAACGAAATGCCACCATCTCCTTGCTGTTCCGAACCAGTAGGATATTTCCAGCAATAGCGGGATGGTTCCATGTCTTCCCTTCTATGGCCGGGATTCTTCCCAGTTCTGTGAAATTATCAGGGCTTGCACTGACCAGTGCCACCTCGCCTTTTTCGGTCAGTACTACCAGTACATCCTGGTCGGCCAGTAAAATGAGTTGTCCACCGTAACGACTGCTTTTCCATTTGCGGCCTCCCTCCACAATATCCACACACTCAAGAAAGGGACCGCTGTACCCGAAAGCAAGATCATTGTGAATAACAAAGTCATTGAAGGAAGATTTCAACTGAACTGTATTCATAAGTATTTTCACATTCCATCCATCAGACTCGAGTGTAACTTTCAGGCGACGCATGCCCACGCTCATTCCGGAACTCAATACTATATCACCATTGGCTGTCTGAGCTGGTTGCAGGATTCGGTCAGAGTAGGGCCAGACATATTCCCACAGGACTGTACCATCTTCAGGCACCAGGCTTACAGCTCCTCTGTCGTTCATCATCACGACCTGAGGGATCCCTTCGATCTCGAATAAATGCGGAGAGCTATAACCTTTGCCACCATCCTCACCTATCCAGCGCTGATCGCCACTATTCAGATCATAAGCAATGGGTGTACCTGCAAGGGCAACAATAACCACATTGCCTGCAACCAGGGGTGAGCTCGAAAAGCCCCATTCAGGAACTTCTGTGTTGTTAGCATCAGCAACATTTCTGGACCAGATCAGTCCTCCATTCCTGGCATCCAGCACATTCAGTATCCCTGTTGCTCCAAAAGTGTACACACGGCCGTCATGAAGAGTGGGAGTGGACCTTGGACCCGCACCGGCATGTGAATCCCAGAATCGGGCCTTATCACCATGTTTCCAGACTGCTTCACCCGTGCTTAGCCTGTAGCAGGATACAACTTCCTCTTCTCCGCGTTGCTCCTGGGTGTATATGAGGTCACCCTGAACTGCAAAGGAGGAGCATCCGGGACCTATGGGATGACGCCATAGTTCCCGGGGAGGAGAGTTAGTCCAATCGGTCGAGACCTCCGTATCACGTGCAATTCCATCTCGCTGAGAACCCCGGAATCCGGGCCACTCTGCTTTCGTTTCTTCTGTCAGAATACCAGAGGGAAGCTCCATTGAATCATGATCGGTCATGGCAAGTAGTTTTTCCTCGGAGGTTTCTGTCCACCGCCAGGCAAATTTTGCCATGGAGTGCCCGGTGATACCTTCTGAGCGAATAAGTGTCCACATGCCACTGAACAGGATGACCGTTACGATCATTAGCACCCATCGGAATTGATTTGTTAAACGACGAGTGGCTACTGCCCATAATACAAAGGCTGTGGCAAGAACCGGAAGGGCATATGCCGGAAACATCATTCCTCTCATCCCCGTTGTAATCGAAGGATCCATAAATTGTGATGTTACCAGCATGGCTCCAATAATCAGAACCACTGCACCCCAGCGTTCAGCTCGGTTTGCCCCACTGAAAAAGGCCCACCATATAATGATTAGCAAACCACCTAGGAGTCCGCCCAGGACACCCACAGCGGCAGCTCCCGGGAGGATAGATGGTAATCCAAAGCGGATCAGGATTGTAAATACAGCCAGGATGATTCCAGCCTTTAGTCGAAGTGACCTAAGGTGATTTTTTTCATCCTTAGGGATCTTGTTTGCTTTCTGTGACATATTGTTTTGTTTATTTATCAGGCCTGTTTTTTTAAGGACCATGTCCATGCATACCAGACGATAAATATCGTACACCCGATTTCTACTATGCTGAAAAAGGTATAGTGTGGTGTGCTGCCCGATCCCACAAAAAGAGATCCAATCTGGGCCACAGTCATGATGGTCCCGGCAATAATATTTGCGATCCTGTTTGCTTTATGCCGGAGAAAGCGGGATAGGAGGATCATGACAAAAGGAATCTCCATGAAGATTGCGGCTCCCAGCAAGAAATTCGGAGTCATTTCAAGGGATCCAACGGTACCCGTTAATATTTGCTTCAGGTCTTCGGAATTCATCAGGGTTAATACATCGCAGAAGATGTAATTAACAGTTACAAAGACCCAGAGGGTAAAGAGTACTGTTCTTCTATCGTTTTTGATGGCAGTTTCAGTGAGCGAGTTCATGGTCTGAATTTATCGTTGTTAGTGTATAAGTCAGATAAGTTAAGTAATTCGTTTAAATTGATAGTGAGTTTTAAGACCTTATTCTTACAGTGGACTGCACATTAAAGCGCTGAATACGGGAATTAGGATGTGGAATTCGATCCCTTGGTCTCTTTCACCTTCAGGGGTAAAAAATGTGAAAGGAGACTGTCTGGATTTCAGGCTGTATGTTGTCGTATCAGGCTGCTATAATAACCTGAAAATGGAGGAACAGACTGGACGCATATAAAGTAGAAAGAGATAAAAGTATCTAACTGGTCCCGATGTCATAGGCCATCAGGGCATCGCCGTGCCTGACGTACAATACACCTTCATGGATCACCAGGCGGGCCCAGTGTTCCTTGGTCCCCAGGGGCACATCGAATTTGCTGATCACCTCAAATTTTTCCGGGCTGGCATCCACCAGGGCCACTTCCCCCTCGCGTTCCGTATAGCAGTAAAAGAGCCCGTCGGCGTAAATGATTGATCCACCCCCCAGCTCCTTGTTTTGCAACAGCATCTCTCCTGTATTCCAATCCATGACCCTCCAGTCCTTTCCAAAGGCTGTGGAACCATAAATGCAGGAGTCTATCCTTACCAGTCCTCCCAACAGGTTCCGGAATTTCCTATCTCTCCATACCTCCTTTACACTCCTGCCTTCATCCAGCAGTTCAAACAGCACAAGTCCTGAAGTGCTTGTGGGATCGGCACTGGAGATCAACAGTTTGCCATCGGCATAGAGGGGGGTGTTGGCATGGATTTTATTTCGTTGAGTCTGTTCAACCTGCCAGTACATTTCGCCTGTTGCTGCATCGATCCCCATAATGGAGCCTGAGGTCATGGCAATGACCAGGCGCTGCGTACCCACTTCTATGAGAATGGGTGAATTATAGGTGGCCTGTTCTCCAACTCCTTTGGAGACCCAAATGGATTCCCCTGTAAATCGATTTATTGCTACCACATTGTTTTCCTTCCCGCCGGGAACACTGATCAGCTGATCGCCATCAATGAGTACAGACTCAGAGTAGCCAAATTGAATGATCGTATCTACCCCGAAATCCTGGATAAAATCTCTGGACCAGATCTCCTCACCGTTGAAGGCATTTAGACAGTATATGGCCCCGGCACCGCTTTCCAGGTAAATATGATCACCCACCACGACCGGGGTGGAACGGGTCCCTATGAAGTTATCGGTAAAATCCTTACCGTATTCTTTCTTCCATTGTAGGTGGCCTTCCAGTTCAAACGCGAATAGTGTTCCAATGGCCTGTGCCGAATCCTTTACCCCCGTCACATAGACCAAGTCATTGGCCACTGCTACCGAGTTATGTCCATGACCCAATCCCTCGAAGGACCATAAAAGAGAAGGGCCTTCCTCGGGCCACTCCTTAAGGAGTCCGGTCTCGGGAAAAATACCATCTCTGGCGTGGCCCCGCCAGTCGGAAAACTCACTTTTCTGGGAGCATGAACTAATCAGGATCAAACTAAGCAGGGAAGGAAAAAAGATACGTGTCATGTATAAGGGCTATGATTGAGAAAGCCCAAATATATTCAAAATTCGATGGATTAATACTTGTTTACCGCCTTGAGCACATCCTCTCCGAACCTGATAATAACGTTCTCATAAGATTGATTGCAAAGGATTACCACCCCGGTCATGGCCGCCAGGTCGAAGGCCATGTAGGCCATGTAACCGTTGGTGCGCCCCCCGTGCCAGTAAAAGGTATAGCCTTCTGGAAGCTCATCGATATGCCAGGCCAGTCCAATGGTAAGATGATAGTATCCTTCCCTGTCGTTGTAGTGCACTCCTCCCACATCGAAATGTCCTTGCTGGCTTAAGGAAATGGCATCATCCAGGGGTGTGGCCGACAAGCCCATCTGAGCTTTAAGGTAGATCAGCATATCGTGGAGAGAGGATTTTAAAAATCCGGCTCCCTGGAAGATATCCTGTGCAAAGTAGTTCCTGACACTATCCCGGCCTTCATCGTGACCAGGAGCAAGCTTGGAAAGTTGATTTTCGCTCAGAAAGAGCGAAGTCTCGTTCATTCCCAGGGGTGCAAGAACCTCTCT
>Ga0180429_10000276_pt1 | contig 45930 bp, 36 predicted proteins | sample SS_ome_FD_132428 | JGI IMG/M metagenome (GOLD analysis project Ga0180429, IMG submission 132428) | Hypersaline lake sediment archaeal communities from the Salton Sea, California, USA - SS_1_S_1 metaG | ecosystem: Environmental > Aquatic > Non-marine Saline and Alkaline > Hypersaline > Sediment ... | reverse complement strand
GGACGCACGGGAAGCAAGGAAGACCGCTGTTCCAGCCAGGTCTTCAGGGTCGCCCCACCGGCCCGCAGGTGTCCGGTTGATAATAAACTCGTTGAAGGGATGCCCGTCTACCCGGATGGGAGCTGTTTGCGAGGTGGCAAAGTAACCCGGACCAATGCCATTGATCTGGATGTTATACCTGGCCCATTCAGTGGCCATATTCCGGGTCAGCATTTTCAATCCTCCTTTGGCAGCGGCATAGGCCGATACGGTATTTCTGCCCAGCTCGCTCATCATGGAGCACATATTGATAATCTTCCCATATCCCCGTTCCACCATTCCCCGGGCCACTGTTTTAGCCATAATAAAAGGACCGGTAAGGTCCACATCCAGGACCTCCCTGAATTCTTCAGCTTTCATCTCCAGGATCGGGATCCGTTTGATGATGCCTGCATTGTTGACCAGGATATCAATGGGGCCCACCTCCTTTTCGATTTCCGGGACGATCTGTTCAGCAGCAGCTTCATCGGTGACATCCAGGACATAGGTATGCACCTGGATGCCCTTTTCCGCGTAGGCTTTCTTAGCTGCTTCAAGTTTCTCAGGAAAGACATCGTTGATGACAATTGTGGCGCCTGCTTCGGCCAGACCTGTGGCAATGGCCATTCCCAGGCCGTGCGTTCCGCCCGTTACCAGGGCTGTTTTTCCGCTTAGATCAAATAGAGTTTGTGACATTCCTTGTGTAATTAGCGTAGTTCATTGGCTTGGATCATATCCATATCACCGTAATCCAGATTCTCTCCAGCCATGCCCCAGATAAAAATGTAGTTGCTGGTTCCGGCAGCAGAATGGATCGACCAGGGAGGCGAAATGACTGCCTGCTCATTCTGCATCCAGATGTGCCGTGTTTCCGCGGGGTCGCCCATAAAATGACAGATGGCCTGTCCTTCCGGCACTTCAAAATAGAAATAGGCTTCCATCCGCCGGTCATGGAGATGGGGAGGCATGGTGTTCCAGACACTTCCCGGCTGCAATTCGGTCATGCCCATTTGCAGCTGGCAGGTTTCCACCACCGAATGGATCAGCAATTTGTTGATCTTCCTTGCATTTGACTGCTCCATTGCACCCATATCGGCCACTTCTGCATCGGCCAGGGTGACCCTTTTGCATGGGTAAGCTTTATGTGCCGGAGCTGAATTGAAATAGAGATGTGCAGGATGCTGTTTTTCCCGGCTGATCAGGGTGATCTGCTTTGACCCGGCTCCCACATAGAGCGCATCCTTATAGTCCAGCTCAAAAGCCTTCCCATCCACCTGGATTGTGGCCTTTCCTCCCACATTAATGATGCCCAGTTCACGGCGGTCACAGAAATAGCTTGATTTCAGGGGATCGATGCTGCTCAGTTCAAGTTCTGTATCGGGTACTGCTCCTCCCACAATGTAACGGTCGTTCATGGAGTATACCATATTGATCTCTCCAGCTACCATTAGCTTTTCTACAAGGAATTCTTTTCTTAAGCGATCTGTTCCGTAATTTTTTGCATCCTCGGGATGGTTTGAAAATCTGACTTCATAATTAATTGCCATAGCTATTTGTTTATCGGTTTATTTTTCAGGGAACTGTTTCGAATGATTAATTCAGGTTCCAGGACCAGCTGTTTGCAGGTGTCCGGATCGTTCTTCTGGCATCTGAGGAACATTTCGGCAACCCGCTGACCCATGATTTCGCCCCGCTGATCCACCGTTGTAAGTGATGGTTCCAGGAAGGCTGTGAAGGGTTCGTTGGCAAAACCGCTGACCCCCAGATCACCGGGTACGGATCTGCCTTCCCGTTTTGCAGCCTGAAGGATGCCCAGGGCAACAAAATCGCCCGAGCAGAAGAATGCATCCGCTTTCTTTTGCATTCGCATGCCCGTGCTAAAGGCATTCATTCCTCCATCCTGGTCGAGGGGCTCCCGGAGGATCCATGACGGGGGTACATCGATGCCCGCTTCGTGCATGGCCTGCATGTAGCCCTCCTTCCTTGCCCTGTATATGTTGATATGGTCCATCCCGGACACGTGAAGTATTTTATGGTAACCCTGCTCCAGCAGATGTTTCACGCTTAAGTAGGCTCCGAGGTGATCATCCACCACCACCGATCCATTTTCCGTATCCAGGGGAACACGATCAAAATGAAAGAGGGGGATGCCCCTTTCAGATAGTAATTTCAGGTGATCATTTTGTACGGTCTCCATGGAAATGGACAGAAGAATGGCATCGACCCTTGCATTGATCAGGGTCTGGACTGCAGCCACTTCGTTTTCCAGTTTTTCATGCGTCTGGCAGATCATCAGGTGATAGCCGGAGCTTGCAAGAAGTTTCTCCATGCCCCCAATCACATTGGAAAAGAAATTCCGGTTGATCCGGGGGACAATGACCCCGACAGTTTTGCTGCTTCCTCTTCGAAGGGCGGAGGCCACCACATTGGGCTGGTAATTGAGCTGTGCTGCCATTTTTTTTACCGTCGTCCGGGTGGCTTCACTTATCCTGGGATGATTCTGAAGCGCACGCGATACGGTAGAGGCCGAAACATTCAGTTCTCTGGCAATATCGTGGATGGTAAGGTGCTGCTTTTTAGTCATCGTTCAGGCAAAGTTACAAAAAGAGTACAATCGATTGCACAATCAATAAAAAAATATGTTCCAAGGACCTGATTTATTATATTTACCGTACTAAACCAACTCTTATGAAAAAGAACACCTCCCTGTCAATGCATCTCTTATTTGCTGTAATCGTAATTATTGAGCTCCTGGGCCGTTTGCTGGACAATATTCAAATGGAGTATTTCGTGAAGCCACTGATCATGATATGGATTGCGGTGTACTTCTTGCTTTACGCCAAGAAAAGCACATTTACCATTCCTGTATTGCTTGCCTTTTTCTTCTCCTGGGTGGGAGACAACTTCCTGATGATGTCCGGGAAGAATGAACTTTTCTTTTTCGCGGGAGTGGGTGGATTCTTTTGTGCCCAGGTGAGTTACATCTATATCTTCAGTAAATTCAGTGAGAAGGGGGGCAAGGGCTATCTGCAAAGGCATCCCTGGCTGTCTGTCTTTTTTCTGGCCTATGTTGCCGGAATGCTGGTCCTGCTGTTTCCTGGTCTGGAGGGAATGATGAAGCCCATTATTAGCATATATGCCCTTTCTTTAATGCTCATGTCCATGATGGCCCTGAACCGTTCGGGAAGGGTGGGAGAATTGAGCTTCAAGCTTGTTTTTATTGGTTCCCTGCTCTTTCTGCTGTCAGACAGTATGATTGCCTTCAATAAGTTCCATAGCGAGATTCCACTGGCCGGCTTCCTGATTATGCTGACTTATATATCAGCGCAGTACCTGATTATGCGGGGCTTGATCCTGGAGGAATAGGTTCAGGGGAGCGCCTTGCTGCGGACAGCTTCTATGGCAGGATCAATGCCTTTCAAATATTGCTCAAACCCAAAGGGTGCAGCTATATCAGGCGACACGGTAGGTAAATCCTCGTCCAGCTGCGTAAAATAGATGGTCGGGTGACTGACGATCAGTCTGGATTCGGGAAGCACGAAGCGCTTTACCTCTCCAAAATAGTTAGGTTTTCCGCAGGTTTCTTCGCCCACCAGGATCACACTGGTACTGTTCATAAAGTCGATTGTATTAATGATGGCTTCGGCGCAGGTGGTCCGTCCTACCAGTACATATACATCCCCGTGATCTTTGCCTAAGCTTTTGCAGATTTTCCCGATGAACTCCGTTCCCTGGCCGGCATAGCCCCCCTTGTTAAAGCGCATATCAAAAACCAGTTTATCAATTTTCTTTTTCCTGATGACCGGGAACACCTGTTTTTCAAATTCCTTAAATGAGGGCATAAACAAAGCGGAGGCGCCGGAGCCATAATCCTCTTCGGCCTCACGGCTCCAGCAACGGTTGTACTGGATGTAATAGAGCTGCTCATCTTCAAAATAGCGGTCCCAGAAGAAAGTTTTCTGATCCTGCCAGCCCAGTGGAATGGAAGAAGGTTTGACTGCAAGCATTTCTCCCAGTTCCAGGGGCACCTCGATAAGAGCTTCCTCTTCCATGCCGGAAGCATTTTTTACGGTCAGAGTTACCGAGTTATCGGTGGTGAACCCGAAATATTCAAGCACCTGAAACCAGGTAAGCATGCGGGGGATGCTGTTTCTTAATACGGACCGGTTGTCAAGCACCAGCAGAGAGGAAAGGGAATCAATAACCACCTCGATGGGAATCCTGTTGATTGCAATGAGTTTTTTACCCAGCAGGGGTTCATACAGCCTGTCGGTTTCCAGGATGAAAATCCCCTCTTCGAACCAGTAGGATTTAATGGGGAGAATCCTGCTTTTTTCGATCAGAAAGTGGTAATTAATCTGGGTCTGAGCATCCCCCATCGCTGCAAGTACCTGCTGTAACCGGACCGATACCTGGAAGATGGAGTGCCCCGGAGCTACTGCAGCCACTTCCTTCATTTCATGATAGAACCAGGCCGAATCCCGCTGGAAAAACAGATCCGGGTGTTTATCTGCCAGCTCCTTTGCCAGCAGATTAATTTCATAATCCCAGTCAATCACTTCTTCCGGCTGTGCATTAGCCATAGGTAATAGCAGCAGTTGGAGCAGGATCAGGGTCAGGATTTTATTCATGGGTTTTTATTAAAGCCCTAAAGATAATTAGTTTATCCTGAAACGGAGCCCCCCGTAAAATTTCCTTCCAAAGACCGGTCCCCAGATAAGCGAGCTGTCAAACCACGGACCAAAGGGATCTTCACTGGCCAGGATGGGATCTTCCTGTACAAAGCCAAAGAGGTTTTCGATTCCGGCATAGAGCTCCAGCTTCTTAAAAACAGTTTTTCCAATCTGAAGATTTACAAGGGAAAATGCCGGGGAGTAATACTGCAGCCGGTAGGGTTCCGGATTGCTTTCGGTGGATGGGATCCGCTTCGCTCCCTGCCAGTTCCAGGTGATATCGAAGCTCCACAGGTCTTCGGTGCTGTAGGCCATATTCGCAAAGGCTCTGTGTTTCGCAACCAGGGGGCGGGGCAGGAGTTCACCGTCGTAGGTGGTTCGAACATCATTCAGGCGGTATGCAAGTCTTATATCGTAGCGTTCCAGCGGTTCCATATCAAGCTGTACCTGTATACTGTTGGACCAGGAGGACCCATCCAGGTTGTACATGTGGACCTCCTGGGGATTCCGGTCCAGGTCAATCACCACCTGGTTTGTGAAACGGGTATGGTAGTAATCCAGCTTGAACACCGATTCTGCCCTTCCAAGCTTGAATCCCTGTGCAAAATTTATTCCATAGTTCCAGGCAACTTCCGGCTCCAGACCATAGGGATAGAGAGGATCTTCCTGCTCCAGGTAGATCATTCTTGAGGTGGCAAATATGCCCAGATTCTCAGCAAAAACGGATGCTGTTTTTTGTCCTCTCCCAGCCGAGGCCCGTATCACGGTTTTTTGGACAGGTTCATATCTCAAATGAAGCCTGGGGGTGAAAAACGTTCCGTATAGGTTGTGGTAATCGGCTCGGAATCCGGCCACTGCCGTGAAGATATCCATGTGGTTAAAGGTGTATTCCAGGAAGGCCCCGGGAACCAGTTCCCGCCTTTCATACTGCTCAGCGCCCACAGTTTCATCGTAGCTGTCGGCCTGGAAGCTGAGCCCGGTACGGTACTGGTGGTTGGTGGAGCCCAGGATGGATTGATAGATCAGGTTGGCATAGAGTGATTCCTGATCCGCCAGGTAATCGGTCAGACCGAAATAGGCATCCTGCCTGTGTACCAGTCCGGACAATTGAAAACCCATGCTGGCATAGGGTCTGTCTTCAAAGACCTTTCCGATTTTTGCCCAGCCTTCCAGGCGCCTGGTATTCATGTGGGAACCCCAGAAGGCCTGCTGGTCTCTGGGAGCATCCGGATCAAAGTCCATTTGTCCCCCCAGCTGGTTGAGCCAGACAACTTTTATTCCCAGCTGACTTTCAAGACCCTTTTGCCCCTGATATTTAAAACGTTGAAGTGCAATAAGCTGGTTCCCTGTGGGATGATCCACGAAGCCGTCTGCATTGTGATCCAGCTGGAAAGGCCTGCTGTTCCCGTGAAGCATGGTACCGCCGCTCCATTTTTCACTGATGGGATAAGCACTCATCACATTGGCTTCCATTCTGCCATCGCTGTTTCCATAGAGGTTCAGAAAAAGCCTGTCACTGTTTTCAGGTTTTCTGAGCTCTACATTGATCTGACCACTTATGCTTTCAAATCCGTTTGCCACGGAGCCGGCACCCATATTCAACTGGATCCCTTCAATCCAGGTTCCCGGTGTATAGGTAAGGCCGTAGAGAGCCGACAGTCCTCTTACATCGGGCATATTTTCACGCATGATCTGCACGTAGGGTCCCGCCAGTCCCAGCATCTCGATCTTACGGGTTCCTGTGACGGCATCTGTTAATCCTGCATCCACCGAAGGATTGGTTTCAAAGCTTTCGGAAAGATTACAGCATGCTGCCTTGGTCAGCTCCTTTTCATGCATATTCTGGATGTTATAGGCACTGCTGAAATCTATAGAGGTAGGTTTGATCCGGTGGACCACGCTGACCTCTTCCAGAGCAAGGGCTCTGGAAAATTCCACTTCTACTTCTGAACCTCCGTGAATATGCATGGTATCGTTCTTGTATCCCACGTAAGAAATCACCAGCATATGTGAAGTTTCCTCCTGAGCGATTGAAAAGTGCCCATCTTCTCCCGTGATCGTCCCATGGGAGGTCCCGGCCCAGTATACATTGGCAGCCAGCAGCGGGACTCTTTTCCCCTGTTCATCTATTTCAAAGATATATCCGCTGACCTGACTCCCGCTCTTGTCCTGAAAATGTGGATTTTCCGGATCCCTGTACTTACAACAGGCGGGCAGGGCCTCATACACGGGATCCGGTGCAAGCAATTCTTCGGTATCATGACCCACACTGGCTATTTTGTAGTGTAACTTTTTTGATTTGAACTTGTCCTGATCGACGCTTAGGGTCAGCTGACGCGTATCCACATCCCAGGTGGCTGTTTCTACTCCCTTGACCTTCAGTGCATTTTCTTCGATACGGGACTTGCACATGCCACAGGCGCCATTTACCCATATGGACAGTGTATCATTTTCCTGTGCCGGATTTGCACGCACCGGGAAACTGTATGCACCAATAAGAATGCACAACAGCAAAGCTATTTTTGTTTTCATTTGAAGTAAGTTTTGTTTAACTGAATTCTACTGGTACTTGTGTTCAGTTAAGCAAAACGGGGCGGCTGGAGAAAATTATCGGAATACTCGTAGCTGTATGTATTCACATATTTCCCATAATGATAGGAATGTACCACGGTTCCTGCTATCTCAATGAAGGTATAGGTAAGGGCGGTGATCTGGTAATGACAGGAGCAATCACAACCGGGTAGACAATCGTGGTCCCCCTTGCAGGGCTCTTTGCCATCCGGGTGATCAGCCTCTGGAACACAGCTGGCTGAATCATGATCCGTGCAACAGGACATTTCAGCTGTCTCCACGTGAAAATGAAATCCCGCCAGGAGATTTTCACTGCTCAACAGAAGCATGCAGCCTACCAGTATGAGTGCGATCCCTTTCATATGCAATACAAGGATAACAAATTTCTGCTTAGTAATGTTTAAAAGCGGAAATTAAGATGGGCTCCGAATCCCTTGTATTCTCCCTCCTGGAAACCCACATAGACGCCCAGGTCTATCAGGAAAAATAGTTCGTTGAGACTGTATCCCATCTGAACATAGTGGGGAGCCTGGGGGGTATAGAGGTAGGTGGCCCCGATGGACTCCTTCCAGAGCCGTTCGCTGAACCAGGGTAAAAACTTGATGAGCAGGTAGGAGGAGGTGAGTTTCACATCGGCATGAAACCAGTACTCGGAGGTGCTCGCTTCATAGTAATCCATCAGCATCAGTGCATCGTCAAAGCCGGCCATGTCGAGGTAGAGCGGACTGGATTTAAAATGTCGGAAATCGGAGAAATGGACTGCCCTGTTGTTGAAGAAATATCCGGATCTGAGCGACCAGTCCAGGGTCGATAAAAGTCCGGCTTCCAGGCTATGGGCAATCCCTGCCTTCAGCACGCTGAAGTCAGACCAGTTACCGCTTTCCAGGGGAAGAGCATGCTGGTACTCCAGCGAAAAAGTGGGCCAGTCAGAGTCCCGCAGGTCCTTTCTGTAGGTCCGTATCACATAGGGTTGTCTGGGCGTGTAGTCAAGCCGTATCACTCCTGCTAATTTCTGGTGATCGGCCAGCGCCGGATCATCTTCCGCAAAGCTCCCGGGTGTGTTGGGAGTAAAATCCCTGGAATCATTGAAGAAGAAGGAGAAATCACTGTTGTTGTTTAACTGGTTCTGACGTGCGTAGGTGGCAGAGGCGGTGAGGATCCAGCCATTGGCCACATCAATCCGGTTGTACAGGGTGGCATCGATCTTTTCATATTTCTTCAGATGATTTTCCCTCATTAACAGGGTATAGGCCATGTTTGTGAAACCCGGAATCCCTGTGGAGGCATTAAAGTCGGAGGAGGTATAGCTCAGGTAAAGGGCCACCTTGCCTCGTGCCAGGGGGGCATACAAAAAATCGGTGTTCCAGCTTACCATAGGTGCCTTTCTGTGAAATGCATAATCAGCCTTCAGCCAGGAACGGAAGGTATGAAGTGAATCGGTTTTCCAGTTTATACTGAGTGACTGTCCGTAGGAGACTCCATCCACTGTATTGTATCCCAGCCGCTCCAGGTCGATCAAACCGCCGTGTGTTAAGCGGAACTTTCCCCTGCTCATTGTATAGGAGCGTCCCATCATAATGCCCCGGAATTTTGCTTGCCGGCGCCTGGAGCTTCTGGAGCTGCTGCTACTTCTGAGGCTGTCTCCTGAGACGGAGGAGCTGGCTCTCTGAACACCAATGATGGAATCCCGTACCTGCAGGGTAAAATGCTCTTCGGGAGTCAGTGGGATGGGGCGGACAGCATTCCAGTAAAGGGAGTCATTCTTAACGGCGCTATCAGCAACTGAGAAAGTGGTGCCGGTCTGGTTCATATCAGCACCTTTCTGGTCCGGATTGCTCTTTCCGGCCTCCTTTGTCATCAGCTTGGATAGCTTTTGTACATCCCGGTTGCTCAGTTCGTCTTTCTGAAGCAGTTCGTTAATCTTCTCCTGTTCTTTGGAAACGGCTTTTTCCTCCGGAGGCTCATCCGTCTCACCGGGTTTGTTCACGGAGGTGAAATAGGCCTCGGGAAGATTGGGATTGAGTGTGACATCTTTATATTCCAGAGAGGAGACATAGGTTACATTGGCCAGTACACCGGCAATATCCACATCCACACCGATCTGGTGGTTCACCGGCAGCCAGGCATCCATAATCACATTGGCAAAGAGCTGCTTCAGGGAGACCGTCCCGGCAATGGTGTTTACAGAAAGGTCTGCTGAGTGGAGACCCCAGATATCCTCCACCACATAGAGGTAGCCCTCCACCAGCTGCTGACTTTTTCTTTTGGGTGTAACCTTGATCTTGTTAATGATATAGGTGCCTTCCATAAAGGTGCCGTCAAAACTGAAGCGGTAATAGCTAAAAGCATTCCGGGCAAGGGGTGAGATGATCCCTTCGATCTCGGGCTGGTAAAGACTGGCATTGATGTAATCCATGGGATTCACATTCTCGGTATAGCCAGGAAGGGTGTTCTGTGATGCAATGACCCGCATTTCATACTTGTCGGGAGAAGTGAATCTGACTTCGTTGAGCGACTCCAGCATATAGGCTTCACCCTCTTCAACACGGATGTCATTCACCTGGATTCTTCTGGCGATGGCCCTTGGCATTTTTTCCAGCAGGGCGCTTCCTTTAATGTAAATTTCCGCTTCGTACTTTTCTACCTCGTTCAGGTGGTAGCTGGCAAGACCAATGGTTTTTCTCATGATCCAGTAGGCAGGATCCTCTCCCGTGGCACTGACCCTGACTTCCGGTATCATATAGGTCTGGGGCGGAAGCTCTATAAGCAGCTCGGAATATTCCGGTCCCACATCCAGGGTGCGGCTGACTTCCGTATATCCAAGGCTGCGGAAAAAGATCGTATAGGAACCTTCCGGAAGTGGTAAAGAGAACATGCCCAGTGCATTGCAGGTGGTTCCCCTGGTCAGTTCCTTGATGAAAATAGCGGCGTAGGGGACCGGTTCCCCATTCATATCCCTTATTTCTCCCTTGATGCCCTGTGAACGGGCTGTGTTAATAAAAACCAGAAGAAACAGGAATGCTGAGACGTACTTGCTTATCTTCTTACCCACGCTTTTTTTATTACTACAACGCAAAATACTCTTTTGCGTTACAATAACATACATTCTGAATAAGATTATCTGTCAGGGAGGGATCATTGGGAATCTCCCCTTTTTCCACATCTTCTCCCACAAGATTGCAGAGAATCCTTCTGAAATACTCGTGTCTGGGGTAGGATAGAAAGCTCCTGGAATCGGTTAACATGCCCACAAAGCGACTTAATAAGCCCAGGGAGGACAGGGTGTTTATCTGCTCGGTCATCCCGTACTTCTGGTCCATAAACCACCAGCCGGAACCAAATTGCATTTTCCCGGGAGTTACTCCGTCATTGAAGTTGTTTATCATGGTGGCCATCAGCGCATTATCAACCGGATTAAGATTGTAGACTATGGTCCGGGCCAGCTGATTCTGCTGATCCAGCCGATCCAGGAAACGTGACATGTCACGGGCCATTTTAAAATCTCCAATGGAGTCGAAGCCTGTATCCGGACCCAGATCAATGAATTGCCGGGTGTTGTTATTCCGAATGGCACCCACATGAAATTGCTGGGCCCATCCGCTGTCGTGATCCATAACAGCCAGTTCGATAAGCATGGCCGATTTAAACTGTTCCACCTCCTTTTTATTCAGGGCACGACCCTTTCGGATCTTTGTAAATATCCTTTCAATGTCCAGGTGATCAAATTTATCAGCATAAAAATGCTCCATTCCATGGTCGGAGATCCGGCAGCCCATCTCGTGGAAGTAATCGTGCCTGTTCTGAAGAGCGGTAAGCAGGTCCATAAAGGTGGAGATGCTGGTATCTGCGGCCTGTTCCAGGCGATCCAGGTAGTGGTTGAAGGCAGCTGCGTCTTCCACAGCCATGGCCTTATCAGGCCTCCAGGCCGGAAGAACCTTTGTTTCAAAGCCATCATCCCGGATTTGCCGGTGATGCTCCAGTGTGTCCACTGGATCATCGGTGGTGCAGATCACTTCCACATTCATCTTGCGGATCAGATTGCGTACGCTGTAGGCTTCCGACTGAAGCATCTTGCCAGCCTGTTCATAAATCTCCTTAGCACTGTCCGGGTTCAGTAGTTCCTCAATGCCAAAGTAGCGTTGCAGTTCCAGGTGTGTCCAATGATAGAGGGGGTTGCGAAGGGTATCCGGAACCGTGGAAGCCCACTTCATGAATTTTTCCTCATCGCTTGCATCGCCTGTGCAGAATCGTTCTTCCACGCCATTGGCACGCATGGCCCTCCATTTATAATGATCCCCGGCCAGCCAGATTTGGGTCAGGTTATCAAAGTTGGCATCCCCGGCAATCAGGCTGGGATCCAGGTGACAGTGGTAATCAATAATCGGCTGTCGGGCAGCTACCCCGTGATAGAGCCTTTTTGCTGTTTCACTTTCCAGTAGAAAATCGGTATCCAGAAACTTCTTCATCCTTAAATTTTAAATAGTCGTTTGATGTGCCTGTCGTAAATATTCGTCATCACCTGCTCAGCCACTATCTCCTTGTGCTGCCTGAGTAAATCAAGGTATTCATCACCCAACTCGGCAGCTACCTTGTATCCCACATGAAGCAGCTGCCTGAATCCTGCATGGTAGTCCGGATGTCCGGGCACATGCCTCAGTGTTGCTGCGAACTTCTCTCCATCCCATGTATCCACTTCAGGAGGGAGGGGAAGACTGGCAGGATCAATATCAATCACTGTTTCATAGGGCCCGCATAGTTCTTCCTGACGGCAATAGGCCTTGCTGTAGATGGTTTTCGCCAGTGCCAGGGCATCACCGCCTGCCAGGGCCAGGCCAATGAGCTCTTCAAGCCAGGTGGTTCCGGCAGTTTTCACATGTATTCCTTTATCATGCTTGCCAATGAGTTCCCCCATAATGGGGTAGATGGTGAATTTATCACTTCCAGAATGTATACTCAACTTGAGATTGTCGGGGAGCTCAAATGTTTTTACCGCAAAATCGATGACCAGCAGGTCCTGTTCAAATTCTCTCCGGAACTGATCCACATCTCCAACATAGTCCACTCCCTTATTGAATCTGCCGGTAAACTTGGGAGCAATGGTCTGGGCGGGTATGCCATAATGACTTATCATCAGGAGGATGAAAAAGAGCTCTTCAGGGGTTTGAGCTGACTCTACCTCGTCCATGCTCACTTCGGCAATGAAGTTTCCTGCCCCTTTCTTACTTTCAATGTGCTTGTATATCTGTGCAGCTTTAGCCACTGCTCCCAGGAACTTACCTGCAATTTCCCTGAGTGTGTCAGGGGAGATCAGGAAGGGATCCCCGATGCCGGGAATCTTCACCTCTCCCGTATAGGCACTGGCCCTGGTAAGGAAGTTTTCCATTTCCTTGGCCTCTGCCTCGCTTCCAATGTAGTCTGCTACATCCAGTGTGAAAAAGTCACTGTGCTCCATAAATGGATTTACTGTGACCAGGTTGATGTGATCCGCATCCACATAGAAGGGATCCGTCCATCCGAGCGCACTTACGGCCTGATCAGCCTCTTTTCGGGTGTCCGCCGGCGAAGATCTGATGATCTGGTGTTCCCGGTTCGATTTGTTCCAGACGGGTACGATCTCGATTCCCATCTCTTTTGCTTTCATCAGGGCCTTTAACTGGGCTTCGCCCTGCTGACTGAATCTGTCCCCGATTCCAAAGGAGTATTTTTCTAATTTCATATGAAATATAAATTTCCGTGTACGGACACGAAATTAGTTAATTTTATGACTCTATCCTAAATAAAATGGCTATTTTTGGATAGCGAAATTTAAATTGGTCTGACTGAAAATACAAAATAAACACCTGTCTATTAATAGTATATGAGTAAAATCAGGATCAAGGATATTGCCGAGATTGCCAATGTCTCCATGGGAACGGTCGACCGTGTGATCCATGACCGGGGCGAGGTGTCTCCGGCGACCAGGGAGAAGATCCAGAACTTACTCAGGGAGTTTGATTACAAACCCGACATTGCTGCCCGTTCACTGGCGCTGAAACGGGACATCCACCTGGCTGTCCTGATGCCCAAGGTGGTCAATGATCATACTTTCTGGGAGCTGCCCCAGCTCGGCATTCAACGGGCACTTGAAGCCCTGGATCACGAGCATGTGACTCTTCACCGTTTCTATTTTGACCAGATGAACCGGGAAGAGTTCCGGGCCATTGTGGAGTTATTTCCCTTTGATACTGTGGAAGGTCTGCTCTTTGCCCCGGTCTTTCAGGAAGAATCAAGCGCCTTCCTGGAGCGCTGTGCCCTGGAGCAAGTACCGGTGGTTCTGTTTAACTCCTGGCTGGATGCTCCTTCGGTAAAGAGTTTTGTGGGTCAGAATGCCTACCAGAGCGGATATGTGGCTGCCAGACTGATTGATTACGGATTGGAGGAGGGAAGGGATGTGGCCATCGTGAATATGTCGGCCCGTAAGGACCATTATGCCCATATCATTGAAAGAGAAAAAGGCTTCAGGGCCTATTTTGATCATTGTACAGACTGCCGGAAGCATTTGATAAGTATTGATTTGAATGGAGCGGACGATGAGAGCCTGAGGGAAGAACTGCGAAAGATCTGCACATCCCATGACATTGCCGGACTCTTTGTGACCAACTCCAGGGTATACAAAGTGGCACGTTTCCTGGCTGAAACCGGGAGGGACCGGGTTCGCCTGGTGGGTTATGACCTGCTCCCCGGGAACATCGATTTTCTAAAACAGGGAGGCATTGATTTTCTGCTTTCTCAGAAACCTGAAGAGCAGGCCTTTCAGGGACTCAGTTCCCTGTATAACCTGGTGGTTTTTAAGCGGGAGCCCTCCCCTAAGCAGTGGCTTCCCATTGACATTATTACAAGTGAAAACCTGGAGTATTATCAACCTAAATCATATAATTAATGGAACAAGAGGCAAAAAAAGCATTAAGGGATCAGGTATGTGTGATTACAGGAGGTGGCGGCGTGCTGGGCACTTCAATGGCCAGGGGACTGGCCTCCGCCGGCGTGATCACTGTGATCCTGGATATCAATGAAGAGGCAGCAAAGAAAGTTGCTTCAGAGCTCACTTCAGAATTGGGAGCGAAGAGCTATGGCTACCGGGCCAATGTGCTGGACCGGGCTTCCCTGGAGGCGGTTCGAAAACAAATCATAAGTGAGGTGGGGGAGATTGATATGCTGATCAATGGCGCGGGAGGAAATGCTCCCACGGCCACCACCAGGCTGGAGCAGATTACAGAAGAGGAGCTGGATCAGCTGGATGATGGATTCTTCGGACTGGAGCTGGAAGGGTTTCAGAAAGTCTTTGATCTGAATTTCACCGGAACGCTGCTGCCAAGCCTGGTATTCACCCGGGATATGGTTGCCCGGCAGAAGGGAGTTGTACTGAACGTAAGCTCCATGAATGCCTATAAGCCCCTGACCAAGATCCCAGCTTATTCGGCAGCCAAAGCTTCAATCAATAATTTTACGGAATGGCTGGCAGTTCATTTTGCCAAAGTGGGGGTAAGGGTCAATGCCATTGCACCCGGATTTTTTCTCACCAATCAGAATCGCTTCCTGCTAAGCGATGAGCATACGGGAGCCTTGACACCCAGGGGTGAAAAGATCATCGCAAATACGCCCATGGGGGTCTTCGGTGAGCCGGAGGACCTGAACGGGACCGTACTTTATCTCCTGTCGGACATGAGCAGGTTTATTACCGGAATCTGTATCCCGGTGGATGGTGGTTACAGTGCTTTTGGAGGCGTATAAGATGATCTGGTTTGAAAAAGGGGCAGCCGATGCTGTGTTAAATGAGCGGGATCTGAAAAGGGGATTAAGTGAGGCTCTGAACAGCATCGGGCCAAAGAAAAAAGTGCTGGCCGTTCCTCCGGACTTCACAAGGTACCACAGCATGGCAGGTAGGCTTACAGAGATGGCCTGGGAATATTATGGGGAGAAGCTTAGAGATGTGCTTCCTGCCCTTGGAACCCATGCGGCCATGACAGCCGGGGAGATTGAAAAAATGTTTGGAGCAGTACCCGCTTCCCTTTTCAGGGTGCATGACTGGCGGAAGGATGTGGTAACTCTGGGAGAGGTGCCTGCTTCCTATCTTGAAAAAGTGTCCGGGGGAAGGGTGAATTACACCTGGCCCGCGCAGGTGAACCGCCTCTTGCTTGAGGGAGGACACGACCTGATCCTTTCCATTGGACAGGTGGTTCCCCATGAGGTGATCGGCATGGCCAACTATAACAAAAATATTTTTGTGGGTACAGGTGGACCAGAGGGAATCAATAAGAGCCACTACCTGGGTGCTGCCTACGGCATGGAAGCTATCATGGGACGCGCCTCTTCGCCTGTCAGGGACGTTCTAAACTATGCATCGGAGCATTTTGCAGCTGATCTGCCCGTGCTCTATGTACAGACAGTTATCGGCCGGATGCCTGATGGTGAGCTTGTGGTACGCGGACTCTATATCGGTGATGACGAGGAATGCTTTATGAAGGCTGCAGAACTTTCCCTGGAGGTGAACTTCCAGATGCTGGAGCAGCCGCTGCGGAAAGTAGTGGTCTACCTGGACCCGGAGGAGTTTAAAAGTACCTGGTTGGGAAATAAGAGTATCTACCGCAGCCGAATGGCCATTGCCGATGGCGGAGAGCTGGTGGTGCTGGCTCCGGGATTGAAAGAGTTTGGTGAGGATGGGGAGATTGACCGCCTGATCAGGAAGTATGGCTACCTGACTACCCCTGAAATCCTGAAAGCGGTGGAAGAGAACACAGAACTGCAGGAGAATCTGAGTGCGGCTGCACATTTGATCCATGGTTCAACAGAAGGGCGCTTCCGGGTGACCTATTGTCCGGGAAGGCTTTCACGGGAGGAAATTGAATCAGTAAACTACCAGTTTGCCAGCCTGGAAGAGATGACGGCCCGCTACGATCCGCAAAATCTGAAGGAGGGATACAATACCATGCCCGACGGGGAGCAGATCTACTACATCTCAAATCCTGCCCTGGGACTCTGGTCCTGGAAGGAAAAATTTAACTTGAATAAGGATGATTAAGATTGTAGCTGATCATAAAATTCCTTTCCTGGAAGGAGCCCTGGATGGCGTAGCACGGGTAGAATATTTGCCGGGGGCAGAGATCTCACGGGCCCATCTCCGTGATGCGGATGCACTGATCACGCGTACCCGTACCCTATGCAACAGGAATTTGCTGGAGGGAACATCCGTACGATTTATTGCTTCGGCAACCATCGGCTACGATCATATTGACACGGAGTACTGCAGAGAGAAGGGGATCGGGTGGACCAATGCGCCCGGTTGTAATTCTTCTTCGGTGGAGCAGTATGTGGTTTCCACATTGCTCTGGCTGGCTGTACATCATGGGCTGGACCTCCCTTCCATGACCCTGGGGATCGTAGGTGTGGGGAATGTGGGAAGCAAAGTGGCCAGAGCCGCTACGGCTTTGGGAATGAAGGTGCTGCTTAATGATCCGCCCCGGGAACGTGCGGAAGGTGGAGATGAATTCACTTCTCTGGAAGTAATAAAGGAGCAAAGTGATATCATCACTCTGCATGTTCCCCTGAACAGGGGAGGGGATGACAATACCTTTCACCTGCTCGATACCCGCTTTATCAACAGCCTTAAAAAAGGGACCATATTGATCAATACTTCCAGGGGATCCGTGGTGGATGAAAGCGCAGCCCTGGAGGGGATCCGGAATGCCAGGCTTGCCCATGTGATTCTGGATGTATTCGAAAATGAACCGGTCCTTAGCGAAGATCTTCTGGAGGCTCTTACCCTGGCAACTCCGCATATTGCCGGCTACTCCCTGGACGGGAAGGCCAATGGCACCACCATGTCGGTCAGGGCCATCAGCCGTTTTTTTAATCTGGGCCTGGATCAGTGGTGTCCCGCAGGCATACCTGCTCCGGAGAATTCTGAAATACTGACTGATGCTTCCGATGCTAATATTACAGAACTTTTATGGGAGGTTTATAGCCAGTGCTATGATGTAAGTTCAGACGATCAGCGCCTGAGGAGTGCACCCGGCACCTTTGAAAAATTAAGGGGCAACTACCCCTTCAGAAGAGAGCCTGCAGCCTATGCGGTCAGACTCTTTCAGGGATACCCGGAGCTCAGGCAGATACTTGAAAATCTGGGCTTTGATGTATTATCGGACCAATGTATGTAAGCTTAGATATAATTCAATTAATAACGTTAAATACAAAACAGAAATGAAAACAAAAGCAGATATCGGACTGATCGGACTGGCCGTTATGGGTGAGAACCTGGTGCTGAACATGGAGCGAAACGGTTATACCGTGGCTGTCTATAACCGGACCGTGGAAAAGGTTGACAAGTTCATGAGCGGCCGGGGTAAGGACAAAAAATTTATAGGTACCCGCTCCATCGAGGAGTTTATTGCTTCCCTGGAGCGTCCCAGGAAGGTGATGATGCTGGTGAAGGCTGGAAAACCTGTGGATGATTTTATCGAAATGCTCTTGCCCCACCTGGAGGAAGGGGATATTATTATTGATGGAGGAAACTCTCATTTCCCCGACTCCATCCGCAGAACAAAGTATGTGGAGAGCAAAGGGATGTTGTTTATTGGAACAGGTGTTTCCGGTGGAGAAGAAGGCGCCCTGCTGGGACCTTCCATTATGCCCGGCGGATCTGCAGGCGCATGGCCTCATGTGAAGGATATTTTCCAGGCCATTTCGGCCAAGGTGGAGGATGGGACTCCCTGTTGCGACTGGGTGGGTAATGATGGAGCCGGTCATTTTGTGAAGATGGTCCATAATGGGATTGAATATGGCGATATGCAGCTGATCAGCGAGGCCTACAACTTAATGAAGAACCTGCTGGGCATGAATGCCGATGAAATGCATGAAGTATTCAAGGAGTGGAATTCGGGAGAACTGGACTCATACCTGATCGAGATTACCAGGGATATACTTGCTTACCGGGATGAGGAAGGAGATCCTCTGGTGGAGAAGATCCTGGACACAGCCGGGCAGAAGGGAACCGGGAAATGGACCGGCATTGAGGCGCTGGACCTGGGGATCCCCCTGACCCTGATCGGGGAGTCGGTATTTGCCAGGTGTCTCTCAGCCATTAAGGAGGAGCGGGTGGAAGCCTCCAGGGTTTTATCGGGACCTGTTCCTTCGTATGCAGGCGACAGGGCCATGTTTATAAATGATATCAAAAGTGCGCTTTATGCCTCCAAGATTGTTTCCTATGCCCAGGGATACACGCTTATGCGTGAGGCAGCCAGGGAATACGGCTGGGACCTGAACTACGGGGGAATCGCTTTGTTGTGGAGGGGTGGTTGTATTATCCGTTCCGTCTTCCTGACTAAGATCAAGGATGCTTTTGATAAGAATCCTTCCCTTCCCAACCTCTTGCTGGATCCTTTCTTTAAGGAGAAGGTGGAAGCTGCACAGGAGGGATGGCGCAAGGTGGTTGCCACAGCACTGGTGAATGGAATTCCGGTTCCGGCTTTTACAACGGCGCTGAACTATTTCGACGGGTATCGTTCAGAACGCCTTCCGGCCAATATGCTACAGGCCCAGCGTGATTACTTCGGGGCGCATACCTATGAGCGGGTTGACAAGCCACGGGGTGAGTTCTTTCACACCAACTGGACCGGACGGGGTGGTGATACCAGTTCCTCCACCTACGAAGTCTGATGACTTAGTTCGCAATATTGATACAAGAGGCTTTGAAGAATGGGCCGATAAAAAACGGGGAGCTGTTTCAGCTCCCCGTTCTTATATAAAAAAGTTTTTTCCTCTTCACTTACCCATTGAAACCGCTCACGCGGGTATAGTTGTCCTGAGCGTTGATATAGAAGGCCTTGTATTTGATGTAGTGGTTACCCTTTTTGAATTCCCAGTGCACATTCTTGGCTTTGAAAATCTTTCCGATGCATGCCTCAAAGATCAGGGTATATGGGATACCAGTCACCTGTTCAGCTTCCAGAATGCTCTTAAATTCCACACTCCTGTCGGCAAAATGCCCGATCACAGGAAGAGAGTATTTCTTTTGAGCTCTTTTTTTCTTGACCGCTTCATTCATTACCGGAGTCCTGCCTACTTCTGCTATTTTACCTGACATGATTGTTATTTTATCTCTAATACGTAAATGTATGTCAAAATGTTATTCCTGGGTTAAAATTAAGAAAAAAAATAGAACCTGAACGGGGAGGTTTTATTAACAAATAGTGTATTTTTAACCCGCCCTGAGCTACAAAAGTCAGATGAAAACCCTTATTGCATACTCGACCACTCTTGGTTGTACCGAGCAATGTGCCTCTAAATTGAAAGAGGATATCGGAGAAGGCGTGGAGATGGTCCGCATCTCAAGCCGCAGAAGAATTAATCTGCGTAAGTACGATACCATTATTGTTGGAGGTTCCATCCACGAAGGAATGATTCAGCGTTCTGTGCATAAATTCTGTGAAAACAACCTGGAGGTACTGATGGCGAAACAGGTGGGATTGTTTGTTTGTTGCATGGACCCCGAGGCCAATGAAAAGGAGCTTATTGCGCAGGCTTTTCCGGATGTCCTGATTGATCATGCACTGGCCAGCGGGTTCTTTGGCGGTGAGCTGAATATCAAGAAGATGAACCTGCTTCAAAAAATCATGACCCGAAAGGCAGCACGCCTTCAGAAAGAGCCGGATATTGATTTTCAACGTATTCTTGAGTTTGCCAGGACGATCCATGAACTGGGATCAGACGACAATATCAATGGACCCATCGTACACATGTAAGGCGGGTCCGCTCAGGTAGATTTCGGTAAAGTGGCCGTGATCCTCTGTGTTGAAGGATACATTCAGCCTGCCTCCCCTTGTTTGTACATCGTATGAATTTTTGTCAGACCCGGATTGAAAGCAAGACGTTATGGCAGCGGCAGTCACCCCGGTTCCACAGGACCAGGTTTCAGCTTCTACTCCCCGTTCAAAAGTTCTGACCGCAATCTGCCCCTCATCCGGACCAGCTTCCATAAAATTGACATTAACGCCTCCTTCACCAAACCTGGTCTGATGCCTGATCTCAGCTCCTTCACGCTCCACATCAAGCGTCTTCAGCTTATCGACCTGCTTTACGAAATGCGGTGACCCGGTATCAAGCAGGTAGCCATCCTCAAGTTCTTTGATCCCGTTTACATTCACCAGCTTCAGCCGAATCTCACCATTGGGGAGGATGGAGGCTTCATGTGTGCCGTCAATGCCTTCAAAGGTGGTATGCGTATCCAGAAGTCCAAGGCTCCTGGCAAATGCAGTGATGCAGCGTCCGCCATTGCCGCACATGGTCCCTTCACGTCCGTCCGCATTGAAATAACGCATTGTAAAATCAAAGTGCCTGCTGTTCTCCAGAATGATCAGGCCATCTCCTCCGATACCAAACCTGCGGTCGCACAGACGGCGAATCACTTCGGTATCGAGCCGACCGGTTTCCTGATCTCTGCCATCGATCATAACAAAGTCGTTTCCGGTTCCGTGATATTTTGAAAAGTGAACAAGCATAGATGGTTGTGCGTTAAAAAAGGTTAAAACAGGGGCCGAACATTGGTTTTTTATCGATTCAAGTTGTTATGATAGTAAATTGCCATATAAAGGCACGGAATTTGATAAATGAATTCCACATGAACAAAGGTATTAATTAAAAGTATAGGAAGATGAAAGCAAGGAGATTCCTGGGTCTATTTGTGGTAGCCATTCTGGGTGCATTTGTAGCTGTTATAGTGTATGCAAGGCTTTTTAATGGGGAGGCAGCTGTGATTGAGGTCCCAAGTGAGAACAAGGTTCAGTATGTTAATTTACCAGGCGTAATTTCAGGAAGCGCGCTTGATTTTACAGGTGCCGTGGAACAGTCCATTGATGCGGTGGTGCATGTAAAAACCAGGGAATTCAGGGAATACCAGCCAAACACGCTTTACGAATTCTTTTTCGGGGAGCAACAGAGCCGTGAAGCTCCTCCGATCCTTGGCTTTGGCAGTGGAGTAATCATATCAGATAAGGGATATATCGTAACCAATAATCATGTGATAGCCGGTTCGGATGAGGTGGTGGTGGTTCTTAACGACAAGCAGGAGTACAGTGCGATTGTTCTTGGGACCGATCCGGCAACCGATCTTGCCCTTTTGAAAGTTGAGGCAGATGACCTGTCCACTCTGAAGTTTGGTGATTCGGATGCCCTTCAGCTGGGAGAGTGGGTGCTGGCCATAGGCAATCCTTATAATCTCACCAGTACCGTAACAGCAGGAATTGTAAGTGCAAAGGCGCGGAATGTGGGTATCCTGAGAGCGCAGGATTTTAGTATCGAGTCGTTTATACAGACCGATGCTGCTGTAAATCCGGGAAACAGCGGAGGTGCCCTGATCAATACCAGGGGAGAGCTGGTGGGGGTCAATACAGCCATTGCTTCCCGTACGGGTGCTTTTACAGGCTATTCATTTGCCATTCCGGTTTCCATTGTCCAGAAGGTAATTGGCGATCTGATTGAATATGGTGCCGTTCAGCGGGCCATTCTGGGTGTGGAGATTACCGAGGTGACTGCAGAGCTGGCCAAGAGAGAGAATATCACAAAGATAGAGGGCGTATTTGTGGCCTCCGTACGTTCCGATGGAGCCGCCAAAGAGGCCGGGATCAGAGAAAATGACGTCATTCTTTCCATCGACGATACCAGGGTGAACAGCACCGCCGAGCTGATGGAGGTGGTTTCGAAATACAGACCGGGTCAGGAAGTCAGGGTTGTGGTACGGCGCGACGGACAATTGAAACAATTTGACCTGATTCTACGTAACCTTGAAGGCAGCACGGAGATGGTAAAGAAGGATGATGTGCTGGAATTGCTGGGAGCCAGCTTTGAACCCCTGTCACAGCGTGAAAAGCAGAATCTTGGTATACAAAGTGGCCTTAAAGTTAAATCTGTCAGAGAAGGAAAGTTTAAGAAGGTGGGAATCCGGGAAGGATTTGTGCTCACTTCCGTAAACAAAAAGCCTGTTGACAGTGTTAATGATATTGCAGCAATTCTTAAAGATTCGGAAGGAGGAGTAATCATTGAAGGAGTGGACCGGGGCGGTTCACGATCCTACTATGCATTTGGCATGTAGATTTCCCCTATCTTAAGCTAAGACTAAGATTATGCTTATTTAAATTGACTAAAGATAAATAAGCAGGTACATTTGCAAAGATTTTTTATCCATTTATAATTTGATTTGAGAAGTAGTACATGAGACAGTTAAAGATCACAAAATCCATTACCAACAGGGAAAGTGCTTCGTTGGACAAGTATTTGCAGGAGATTGGTAAGGAAGAGTTGATCACTGTTGAGGAAGAGGTTGAATTAGCTCAACGGATCAAAAAGGGCGACCGGGCTGCCCTTGAAAAACTCACCCGGGCAAATCTGAGGTTTGTCGTTTCAGTGGCAAAGCAGTACCAGAACCAGGGACTTAGTTTACCGGACCTTATTAACGAAGGGAACCTGGGTCTGATCAAGGCCGCTGAAAAATTTGACGAAACCAGGGGTTTTAAATTCATCTCCTATGCCGTTTGGTGGATCAGGCAATCGATCCTTCAGGCATTGGCTGAACAATCGAGGATCGTTCGTCTTCCATTGAACCAGGTTGGTTCATTGAACAAGATTAACAAGGCCTTCTCGAAATTTGAGCAGGAGAATGAAAGAACCCCAACCCCGGAGGAGCTCGCTGAGGCGTTGGACCTTCCCAAGGAGAAAGTGGCAGACACACTCCGTGTTTCGGGAAGACATGTATCCGTTGATGCACCCTTTGTCGATGGTGAAGACAACAGTCTGCTGGATGTTTTGGTGAACAATGATTCACCCAATGCAGACAACACCCTTATCAATGAATCTCTCTCCCGTGAGGTAGACAGGGCCCTGGCCACGCTTACCGAAAGGGAAAGGGATATCATAAAACTGTTCTTCGGAATTGCCTGTCAGGAGATGACCCTGGAAGAGATTGGCGAAAAATTCGGACTGACCCGCGAACGCGTACGTCAGATCAAGGAAAAAGCTATACGCAGACTCCGCCACACTTCCAGAAGTAAACTGCTGAAGACATACCTGGGGTAGAAAAATAATTTGATCGTGAAACGGGGTTGTCGCAAGGCAGCCCCGTTTTTGTTTAGGCTGCTTTTTTATGCTTAAGCATCCTCCTTCTTACTCAGCAATTCCTGGTAGGCATACATCTCATCCCTGAACCGGGCAGCTTCAATAAAGTCAAGTTCCTTTGCCGCCTTTTCCATTTGTTTTTTTGCTTTATCAATGGCCTTTTCCAATTCCGGTTTCCCCATATATTTAACCACGGGATCGGCTGCAATATCACTTTTGGCCTGGTCGGCATAGGCACTCTCCCTTCCTAATTGTTCCTTGCTCTTGTTGAAGAGGCTGTGGGTCGATTTGGTGATCTGTGCAGGGCTTATCTGGTGTATGTCATTATACTTAAGCTGCTTGCTCCTTCGCCTCTTGGTTTCCTCAATGGTGCGTTCCATGGAGCCGGTAATTTTATCAGCGTACATGATCACCTGCCCGTTCAGGTTTCGGGCAGCACGTCCTGCGGTCTGCGTGAGTGAGCGTTCCGACCGCAGGAAGCCCTCCTTGTCCGCATCCAGGATGGCCACCAGGGAAACTTCCGGCAGGTCCAGACCCTCCCTCAGCAGGTTGATGCCCACCAGGACATCAAAGGCTCCCTTTCTGAGCCCTTCCAGGATCTCCACCCGGTCCATTGTATCCACATCCGAATGGATATATCGAGTCCGGATGTTCAGTTTGACCAGGTAGTTGGTAAGCTCTTCAGCCATTCGCTTGGTCAGGGTGGTGACCAGTACCCTTTCCTTTTTATCTATTCGTTTATTGATTTCCCCGATCAGGTGATCAATCTGGTTCAGGCTGGGTTGTATTTCTATGGCCGGATCCACCAGTCCGGTGGGGCGGATCACCTGCTCCACAATCACCCCCCCGCTGCGCTCCAGTTCGTAATCAGCCGGTGTGGCACTTACAAACAGTGTCTGGCCAATCAGGTTTTCAAACTCATTGAATTTCAAGGGCCTGTTGTCCACGGCCGCAGGCAGGCGGAAGCCGTATTCAACCAGGTTCTTTTTCCTGGAGTAATCCCCTCCGTACATGGCATGAACCTGGGGGAGGGTCACGTGACTTTCATCAATGACCGTAATAAAATCATCGGGAAAGTAGTCCAGCAGGCAGAAGGGCCTGGTTCCCGGCGGACGTCCATCAAAATACCTGGAATAGTTTTCTATGCCAGGACAGAAGCCCAGCTCCCGTATCATTTCCAGGTCGTAAGTGACCCGCTCTTCGATCCGTTGGGCCTCAATAAGTTTCTGCTCCCTTTTAAAGAAATCCGCCTGCTTCACCATGTCGTCCTGGATTTCTTCGATGGCAGCCTTGGTTCGTTCTTTGGAGGTAATAAAAATATTGGCCGGAAAGATGACCACTTCACCATGCTCTTCAATGGTGTGCCCGGCCACCGGGTGGATCGATTTAATGGAATCAATTTCGTCGCCCCAGAACTCAACGCGGTAGGCCAGGTCCGTGTAGGCAAGATGAATATCCACCGTGTCGCCACGTACCCTGAAGGTGCCTGGTTTAAAGTCCACTTCGTTCCTGGAATAAAGTCCGTCTACCAGTCGCCTTAAAAAGACATTCCTGCTGATGGTTTCATTTTTCCTGATCCGGATGGTGGAGTTGTGAAAATCGTCGGGATTTCCGATGCCGTAGAGGCAGGATACCGATGAGACGACAATGACATCCCGCCGGCCCGACAGAAGTGAAGAAGTGGTGCTTAATCTAAGCTTCTCGATCTCATCATTGATAGAGAGGTCCTTCTCAATGTAGGTATCTGTTACAGGAAGATAGGCTTCAGGCTGATAGTAGTCGTAGTAACTGACAAAATACTCCACCGCATTTTCCGGGAAGAATTGTTTGAATTCACTGTATAGCTGTGCAGCCAGGGTTTTGTTGTGACTCAATACAAGTACCGGACGCTCCAGTTCCCTGATCACATTGGCTACCGTAAAGGTTTTTCCCGATCCGGTTACTCCCAGGAGGGTCTGGAACTGTTCCCCGGCATTGATTCCATCCACCAGTTGCTTAATGGCTTCCGGCTGATCCCCCGTGGGTTTGAAATCAGAAGTAAGCTTGAACTCCATCTTACCAGGTGAATTCTACATAGATGGGAAGATGGTCGCTGGGACCGCCATAATATTCAGGTCCCCCGTAAGTGGCAGAAGGCAGGCTCTCTCCATATTTCTCACTGGGATAAAGCATCCACTCTTCTTTCAGAATCACTCCACTTCCATAGGCTGTGCTCAGACCTCTTTTCTGCTCTATCAGGTTGTATGATACGATTATCTGGTCAAGCATGTTCCAGGTTCCCTTGTAATTGTATGTGCCCTGACCTTCCATGTTATGGAGATCATAAAAGAGATTGTAGTAATCCCCCATCTGGATATTCCGACGCTTATTTAGGGCGGAAAGTCCGTTCGTGATGCTTCTGTTGGTGGGTTCATCGTTAAAGTCCCCCATGGCAATTACCTTGAAGTCCGATTCTCTGGCCATTAGCATATCCAGTTGCTTCCGCAGAGTTATGGCTGAAAACATTCTTTGCCGTGCAGTTTCCCGCTCATCCCCGGACCTGGACTTCCAGTGATTCACAAAGACATGGAGACTGGAGCCATCGGGTCCCTTTCCATGAACATGCAGAATGCCCCTGTACAGGTAATCCGGGTTCACCGGATCGGCAATGGGAATATATTCATGTGATTGGTACTTGAACAAATCAGGTCTGTAAAGCAAGGCACACTCAATTCCCCTTGGATCCTGTCCATCTTCATGTACGATAGCATAATCTCCTTTGCGTAAACCGCGTACATTGATCAGATCTTCCAGTACGCCCCGGTTTTCAATCTCGGAAAGACCGATCAAAGCCGGGAGTTCCTTGACCGGGATGGAGAGGATTACCCGGCTCAGGTCTTTCAGCTTCTTGGTATAGCGATCGTAGGTCCAGGCTTTACTCCCGGAGGGTGTAAATTCATCATCTTCAAAGAGGGGAGAATTGATGGTATCAAAAAGGTTTTCCACATTATATGAAACCACCAGGAAGGATTTTACGTTCTTTTGAGAGTAGAGGGCCTGCAAGGTGATTAAGGCTATTGCAGTTAAAATTGCTCTTTTTTTCATGGGCAGCAGTTAATATGGTGCAAAGATATCAAACATAATGGGACAAAAACAGGATGAACTGTTAAAGCGGATCCAGAAACTTGTCAGGAAGAACCGTGACCTGTACGGGAAGAATGAGATGCTCCAGAAAGCAGTCACTGATCTTACCGAGCAGAACGAAAACCTGAAGTTGCGCCTGAAGGATGCCCGCCTGGGCATGAAAGAAGAAAGGTATCAGGAGGGTGCAGAGCGGATCAGGAAATATAAGATGGCCACGGTCCTCTTTGCCTATATATCAGGGTTTAAAGATCTCACTGATAACGATTCTTCAGAGGTGGCCATGGACCAGCTGGATGAAGTGCTTATTGAGTTTGATCGGATTTTAAAGAAATACAAGATTCATAAAATCAAGACCATTGGGGATACCTATATGGCAGCAGGCGGGATTCCTGAAAAAAATATTACCAATCCAATTGATGTGGTGATGGCAGCACTGGAAATGAATATTTTTCTGAACCAGCTGCGACGAATCGATGGAAGGCGTTACTGGAACCTGAGCCTGGGAATTCATACCGGACCTGTTACTGCCTCCATAACCGGGAAAAAGAAGATCTCCTACGACATTAAAGGAGATACGGTCAATATTGCACACCGCATGCAGGGAGTGAGCGAGAGCGGAAAGATTCTGATCTCCGTAATGACCTATGAGCTGATCAAGGAATTTTTTGTATGTGACTATTATGGAAGGATGCCGGTTAAATACAAGGGTGACCTGGAGATGTTTGTGGTCAATGGCATCCGCCCGGAATTCTCAATGCGTGAAAGGGGAGTCATGCCAAATGCACTGTTCAACACGAAATTCAAGTTGATTCAGTTTACCGACATTCAGGAGATGATCCTGGACAAACTGGAAAGCGAATTACCTGCCTACCTGTACTACCATAATGTGAAGCATACGGTGGATGTGGTGACTGAAGTGGAACTCATTGGCTGGGCCGAAGGACTCGATGATGAGGGGATCCTCCTGCTGAAGACTGCAGCCCTCTTTCATGATGCGGGGCATACCATTGAATACGATGAGCATGAGTATCACGGGACACAACTGGTTAAGAGCCTGCTTCCCGAATATGGTTACTCGGAGGAACAAATTCGCAAAATCTGCGAGATCATCATGGCCACCAAACTGCCCCCGCAACCCAGGGATATCTACCAGGAGATTATTTGCGATGCAGATCTGGATTACCTGGGGAGAAGTGATATGATCCCGGTATCAAATACCCTGTTCAAAGAACTGAATGAACAGGATAAAATCGGAACACTGAATGAGTGGAACAAGCTGCAGCTGAAATTTATTTCAGGACATACCTATTTTACTAAAACTGCACGAAGCCTGCGTGAAGTAAACAAGCAGAAGCAGATCGAACGCATTAAGAAGCTGATTACAGACGATTGATAAGGAAAGATCCCTATTTTCCTATTTTTATGGTCAGGTTAACACCATACATAAAGGTGTTGACAGTAAGGACTTCCCCGGTTTCAGGATCAATTCCATCCTCGTCGTGCCAGCAATAATCATAGGCGATATAGGCCTGGGCACCAATATAAAATTTGTTTAGAATGTGCCAGTCGTATCCATATTTGAGAGCGGAATGGATACCAAGCGAACCCTCCTCGTACATTTCAGTGGTTTCAATATTCCCAACTGCCACTCCGATCTCCGGGGCAAAATAGGAGTTTCCTCCCTTCAGATATAAGAGACCTCCCAGGTTAATGGAACTCTGGGTCCAGGTCTCAATTGACGTTTGAATACCGGTATAGCCAGATCCATAACTTGTTTCATTCAGCATGATGTTGAAACACATACCGAAATAGATCCCGTATTTCCTTTTAATTCTGGTGCCAAATTCCAGGTTGACATTAAATGGGTTTACAGATATCCCTTCGTAAAGGGTGCCGAAATCCTGAGATGCACCTGAGAACCCTACTCCGCCTCTGAAATAGCGCCCCGAAAAAAGACCGGGATTTTCTTCCTCAAGGGCATCAATATCGACTTTCTGCTGCCCCTGGACAGACAGAGATATAAAACAGAAGGCAAGTACAAAAACTTTAGGGAATAAATTTCGTAGAATCATGATGGAGTGTTTATTTTGTTAGACTTTGATCGTGATAATCATATTATGAAATTTCTTATTCTACGGGGAAAATTGTTTTTTGTTTTATTAAGCCTTGCAGGATTAGCTTGTCTTTACGGGCAGACTGAAAATAAGGAGAACAGGGTGGCCCTGATTATGGGAAATGCGGCCTACCTGAATGGCCCCCTTAAGAACACGGTTAATGATGCCCGTGCCATGGCTGCCGTTCTGGAAGCTTCGGGTTTTGAAGTGCTGCTGAAAGAGAATGTGAAGAATCAAAATGAAATGAAGCAGGCCGTACGTGAATTTGGAATGAAATTGAAAACAGGAGGGACCGCATTGTTTTATTATTCGGGTCACGGCATGCAGGTCAATGGCTATAACTACCTGATCCCCACACAGGCAGTGATGCATATTGAGCAGGAAATTGAATATGAAGCCCTGGATATGGGATTCATCCTGGCCTATATGGAAAGTGCTAAAAGCAATGTGAATATAGTGATCCTGGATGCCTGCCGGAACAATCCCTTTGCCCGTTCCTTCAGAGATACGAAGCAGGGCCTTAGCACCATGGTGGCACCCACTGGGACACTGATCGCTTATTCGACTTCACCTGGATCCGTAGCTTCGGACGGGGATCAGGATTACGGTCTCTATACCCGGGCGCTTCTGGAGCATATACAGAAGCCGGGAGTCAAAGTGGAGGATGTCTTCAAGGGAGTACGGGCAGAAGTGCTTCAGGTAAGCAGTGGTCAGCAAACTCCATGGGAATCCAGTTCTCTGGTAGGTGATTTCTATTTCAGGAACGGGTCCGGTGCGGGCTATACTCCAATTGCCACATTGCCGGTTCAGGAGCAGACCCAGACCCAGGCTCTTCAGGAAGCGCCTGCTGAGGTCCAAGCAAATTCCGAACCCAAGTCCGAAGTTGTTGAGGGAATTCCCCGGGATGCCTACAGAAAAAATGGAGTCAAGGTACCTTTTGCCTGGCGCGCCATGCCCGATGGTACATTTTATCTCTACGTGCAAAAGGTTGATATCAGTCCCCAGACCATATACGAACTCCATGGCAATGACCTGCATGTGTATCACAGGGCCACCAACCGGGTCTTTATTTTGAAATCCTTTGTTCAGCGGCTAGATGGCAGCTCCCACAGGGGTGTGACCTACGATTAAATGATTATTTTAGTGCTGGCATTCTAAATTTCCTCAGAAAATGACAGCTCGAATCACTTTACTGCTCACCGGATTATTTCTGACCGTTTTTTCTCTTTCGCTTCAGGCACAATTTCATCCCGAAACCGGTGATCCATTGGCCCATACCTTTTCCATTGTGGCAAGGGATACAGCCACCGGTGAGATGGCCGTCGGGGTCCAGAGCCATTGGTTTTCTGTGGGTACTATAGTATCATGGGGACGATCCGGTGTGGGAGTGGTGGCTACCCAGTCCTTTGTAAATCCGGCCTACGGTCCCAATGGACTGGATCTGATGTCGGAGGGGGAGAGTGCCGAAGAGGCACTGCAAATTCTGGTGGAAGCGGATCGGGGACGGGATTACAGGCAGGTGGCCTTCCTGGATTCCCATGGATCTGTATCTGCCTATACGGGGGGCTCTTGCATATCCTCAGCCTCTCATGCCATCGGGGAAAACTATTCTGTACAGGCCAATATGATGCTTAACGATGATGTGGTCCCTGCCATGAGCAGGGCTTTCGTGGATCATGCAGAACTTCCCCTGGCTGAACGGGTGCTCAGGGTCCTTCAGGCTGCCCAGGAAGCAGGAGGGGATATTCGGGGGAAACAGTCAGCTGCACTGATTGTTGTCGGGCCTGAGGTGAGGGATGAAGCCTGGAACGAGCACAAGATCGATCTTCGTGTGGATGACCACCAGGACCCATTGCTTGAGATGGATCGCTTGTTGCGTGTTCACCGGGCCTATGAGCATATGAACCGTGGCGATCTGGCCGTGGAACACCAGGACATGGAGGCAGCCCTGCGGGAGTATGGCGCAGCTGAAGAAATGTTTCCGCGCAACCTGGAGATGAAATACTGGAAGGCCATAGCATTGGCCAACAACAAGAGACTTGATGAGGCCCTTCCCATCTTCGAATATGTTTTTGACCGCGATGGCAACTGGCGGGAACTTACCCGTCGCCTGCCCGCCTCAGGCTTGCTGACGGTAACTGAATCGGAACTGCAGACTATTCTTAGGCGCTAGTAGTCCGAGTACTCGGTAGGGTAGAGCAGGTATTTTGTTATACTGGATACCGTATTCTGATACCGGTCCATATTCTTCATGCGATCCCATTCAGGGTGTACCCGGAAGGCATTCCAGTTCTCATTCATGGCAGTGGTGTCGGCATGGGTGGTCATATACATCAGGTGAGGCATATGTGCACTGGAAAGTACCTCACAGAAGAAGACCGGGTTGAACTTCAGTTCCTGGAACAGGGCCGATTCCCCTTCATTGAACATCTCCACCTTCAGCTTGTACAGTTTTTCAGTGGCCGCTTCGTAGCTTCGTAGCTCATAGACCCGCTCCGATCTGGGTGTACTTAGCTCAGGAAGCGCCATTTTGGGAGTGGCACTGAAGGACCGGAGAATCATGCTTTCGATACGGGTGTATGGAGGACTGTCGTGGGCTGCGTCTATATACGCCTGCCCGGCCTGCCTGTATTCTGAATCCTTCTTCAGCAATTCAGGGATCTGCTCAAATTGTTCCATGGATTGGAGGGGAATCAGGACCATGGTCAGATCCTTCTGCTCGGCGAGTCCCTCAATGGGTTTGAACACTCCCACATTCTTTATTCCTGCTCTGTGGAGCGCAGGCAGGAGGGCATCCCGGAAATGGGCATCCAGGACAGCTTCCTGTTCGGCAGTTTCATAAGTGAAGATATTCAGCTTGAAATAATCAAGTTCCGGGGCCGGGGACTGTTCGGTTTCAGTACTTGTTGTCTGCTTACAGGAACTGATTGTAAAAGCAGCCAGGACCAGCAGGAGAAATAGCTTGCATTTCATGGGATAGTCAGTTAAAGGTTCCTCCACAAGATAACAATATTAACCAAACATTGACGCAAGTAGGATGCTGGAAATTAGGTGGTAGCAGGCAAAGCTATAATCTGTTTATCTGGGTAGCATGGGAAACAATCGGAGGATCTCCTCCTTATCCGGCTGCTTGCCATATTCACAGATCTCAAAACCTTCGGCATGCTTGACGGATTTGCCTTTTTCACCATACCAGCTGATCAGGGATGCCCGGGTGCTTGGTCCGGGGCTGGAGGGACGACGCTTTGCCAGAGAAGCCAGTTTGTCAGCTTCACCTTCCGGAACCTGATCCAGGGTGCCTGATAGCCAGGGCAGCCAGTCGAAATGCTGAGAATCGTGGGCTCCCATGCCTGCAATCTTCTGCATAAAGACCTCGTCGATGTCTATGGCAATATCCGCCTCAAAGGGGTAAGGTTTCTGAAAGCGGTCCTCTGCATATATAAAGACCGGGTTCTTTTTCAGGGCAGGAACATCAGGTGCGATGTTGGGGACCACTACCATAAAGGCTGCATCCTGCATTAATAGCGAGGTATACCGGTGGTCCGGGTGGTAATCGTGGGGTCGGGGCCCGATCACAAGATCAGCGTTCCAAAGCCGGATTTCCCTGATGATGTCTTTGCGAATCTCCAGGGTAGGCATGAGTTCTCCATCGTGATTATCCATCACCACATATTCCTTTACACCAAGTATCTCTGCTGCTTTCTGAGACTCCTCCATTCGAATCTTGGCCAGCACGCCCCCTCCCATGGCATAGTGACCGGCATCCCCATTTGTAACGGATACAAATTTCACATTGTGCCCCATCTTTGCGTAGAGTGCTGCCAGTCCGCCTGCATCGGCTTCACAATCGTCTGGGTGGGCACCCAGTACTATAATATTTAAGGGTTTATCCTGTGCATACAGGAAAGCTGCCCCCACCAGGAGGCACAGAGATAGAAATAATGTTTTCATCGTGTATAAACTCTTTTAGATTAGTTTCATTGCATCTGGATCCCATTTCACAGGAGCTCCCTTGTAATAACTTTCATTGGCAAGCAGGGCAGCACCGGCAGCACGCATGCCGAAGACTGGATCTTCGATAATCTTTTTCTCGCCCCGGATTCCTTTGAAGAAATTATTAAAGTGATCGTAGTGACTTCCCTTATAGCCGGAGGGCGCTTCCCAGTTGGTCTCCCCGATACTCAGATCCTTGGATCGCTCGTCGGCGTATTTCTTGTCGTAGGCTGCAATAATTTCCTTCTGAGTCTCCTCGGTGTAGGAGATCAAAGAATATCCTCCGGGTTTCATTCCCAGTTTTGAGCGCACCAGTTTTACGCGATCTGAGCCCACATGCATTACCCCTTCGGTCCCTACCAGACGAAACCCAAAACCATCACCGCTACCGGCGATAAAGTTCACGCGGAAGGATGCATTAAAGGCAGCATGAGTCTTGGTTTCCGGATAATCATAGAGGGTGATGCTTACATCCGGAACATCGCGGCCGTCGTCCCAGTAGCGAAGTCCGCCGGTGGCCTGCGCCCGGTTTGGTCCATTGGAGCTGATCACAAAGTTGAGGGTAGAGAAGGCATGTACAAAGAGGTCCCCGGCAACACCGGTCCCGTAGTCCTTGTAATTTCTCCACCTGAAGAAGCGTTTCAGTTCGTAGGGCACCTTTGGGGCACTGCCCAGGAAGGTGTCAAAATCAACCGTATCCGGGTTGGCATCAGGTGGAATGGGATAGTTCCAGGCGCCCTCAGAGGAGTAGCGATCGTTGTACATATCCAACATGACGATTTCACCGATGGCACCGTCTTCATAAAGTTTTTTGGCCTTCTCATTTCCCAGCGATGACATGCCCTGGCTACCCACCTGCATTACCTTGCCTGATTTTTCATATGCCTCGATCAAATCATGTCCCTCATTGAAGTTCTGAACCATGGGTTTTTCACAGTAAACTGCTTTTCCCGCTTTCAGTGCATCAATGCTGATTTTCTGATGCCAGTGGTCGGGAGTGGCAATGATGACGGCATCCACAGATTCCAGATCCAGGATCTCCCGGTAATCCCTGCTTACATAGATATCCTTTCCCCAGAGCTCCCTGGCGCGGTCCAATCGCCCCGCGTACAAATCACAGGCAGCCACCAGTTTTACGCCCGGCACCCGCAGGGCCGATGTGGTATCGTATATGCCCTGGATGCCCGATCCGATTACAGCCAGGTTAATCTGGTCGTTGGCAGCAAATGCAGGAGTTGAATAGGATCTTGCTTCCAGCAAGTGGCTTTGCTTATAGCTTCCGGACAGGACTGTGGGTGCTGAGGTTACGGCAGCCGTCCCCAGTACAGCCTTTCTTAAAAATGATCTTCTTGAGTTCTGATTATCTGTCTTCTTCATGTCTTGTTAGTTGTAGTGGAGTTTATTGCATTTCCCAATTTCAATTCTGGCGATGGCCCGGGTGTGTTTCCCGCTGCAGAAGAATTCCTGGAGGTCGAATATATTGCCCATCGTACAGGGCACATCCAGTTTCTTTGGATATACTAGTTCTTTCATGGGGAAGGATTTAAGTTTTTCTGAAAGTAGAAATAAAATCCTGATCTGAAAAAGAAATACGAGGAAAGCTTCTATAAATAATCTTGTATTAGTTCACAGAATCAAGAATATCATTCAAAATCAGAGAAAGGGTATTCATCCACTGTTCACCGGGCTCATGATGGTCATTGTTCAGCTCACTCTGAGCAACAACCAGCAGATTAAGCTCCGGGAAAACACAAATAAACTGGCCGCCGTAGCCGTTGGCAAAGTAATACTGCACCCCCTGCTGTTCACCGAGCCACCAGTAAAATCCATAATGATTACTGAAGTGCATTGAATGATGATTTTCAACCTGGATGGAAGTTGATGCTGAAACCCAGGACTCGGAGAGCACTCGCTGACCTTTAAAGGTTCCCTTAGCCAGAAATAGCTGACCAATTTTCAGCATGTCCCGGGCTTTCAGCTGCAAAGTAACTCCGCCATAGTTAAATCCCTGATGATCGGCTCCCCAGGGGCGATCACCCTCAATTCCCAATGGCTTATACAGGAACTCTTCAGCAAATGCCTTGAGTGTTAATCCCGTGGCCCTGGTAAATATCCCGGAGAGAATCTGGCAAGCGGTGGTGCAATAGGTGAAATGAGTGCCGGGTTCATGAATGATGGGAACCTGGAGCGCATAGAGGAAGTGATCATCCGACCTGACCCAGTTGTTCCAGTAGATCCATTCCGGGTCGGTGAGTTCGTTCCATTCGAAGCCCCCCGTCATTGTCAGTAATTCCCGTACTTTGATCCTGGCAAGGATGCTATCCTCCGGGGACAGAAATTCAGAAAGGTAGTCACCCACTGTCTCATCCACACTTTTAATATAGCCCTGATCTATGGCCATTCCCACTAATATGCTCGTTACACTCTTGGTCACGGATTTAGTTCTGTGCAGGGAATCGGCCCCACCCTTGCCGAAATAGCTTTCAACAATTATATCACTGTTGCGATAAACTATCAGGCTTAAGATTCCCTTGTCCTGTTCGGCTTTCTCCACCGCTTCAAACAGCAGCTGATCATCTATATTATTGTGAGCTGATAAAGGAAAATGAACAGCTGACTCCTCCTTGTTGCAGGATAAAAGGCAGCCAAGAAAGAGCACAAGAGTGACTAAGGTGCAAACCCTCTGTCGGGATGTGCTCATATATCATAGATGCAGATCAGGCCTTTTACCCTATGATTCAATCAGTATTTATGAAAATCACTACCTTATCCCCTGAACCAACAATTAAACTTTAGAACCCATGAAACATAAACCAGAAAAACAGCTTTCATCCATCAGGCGCCGGAGTTTTTTAAAGTCAGCCGGAATCGGGATGGCAGGACTTGCTGGAACGGGCACCCTTGCGTCGGCAAAATCCCTGATCCCTGAGAATAGTGCACCTCGAAGTAAGAAGGAGAAACTGAAGCAGATGGCTTCTAACAGCTATGCAGTGAACAAGCTTTTTAAAAGAATGCGTTCTGGCTCAAGACCCGAACGTCCGGAGACAACAGCATTAAAAGAAAAATACGGGGAAATTACCCTCTTTGATTTCCCGCAATTTTCCCTGGACACTTATCCCGGTGTAAAGGCGATGGATCTCTGGTCCTCCCTGTTCGGGGATACCTCTGATGAAAGCATGTACCGGAAGATCGAAAGGCGGGGATATAGTTTTCTGGAATTCGATCCGGGTACGGCCACAGCCAAAGCCTATGTGGATAAATTGGCTGCAAAAATTGGAAACTCCGGGCTTCAGGCTGTGCATATTTCAAACAATGCACCCCGCGATGTTGCTGACCTGGATGAAGAGAAAAGGAAGGAAGGGATCCGGGTGGCAAAACTATGGCTCGATGTATCCAAAAAAATCGGTGTTCAGTCCATGCGAGTAAATACAGGCGGTCCGAGAATTATCCCTGCCTCTGTTATTCAGGGTGGGTATCCTCAGAATCTGGAGATTGAACCTTACCTGAAGAATTCCATCGAATCTTTTAAGGAAATGGCCGATTACGGTGAAAAGGTGGGGGTGAAAGTCACCATTGAAAATCACTGGGGACTGGCTGCGAATCCGATCAATATCCGGATTATTATTAATGAAGTGAATAGTCCCTGGTGTGAGGCATCTCCGGATTTTTGCAACTGGGAGCATAAGTACATGCTTTATCACGGCCTGGAGGTTCTGGTTCCAATGGCTGGTTCTATGGTTCATGCCAAGCGGTGGACCCGCTTTCCGGATGTGGATATAGCCCGTTGCGTTCAGGTTCTTAACGATGCAGATTATAAGGGTTACATCTCAACTGAATATGAAGCTGGTGGAGATCCGGTGGAAGGCACCCTGAACTTGCTGGAAGATGTTGTTGCGGCCCTTAAATAAAGTCTACAAGGGCTTCAGTCTGATATTTCTCCAGCGTACCTGGTAGGGGGTGGGATCCTGGCCCACGTCATGCACCTGCAGGCCAATGATCCCCTTCAGGCTCAGTCCGTCCCTGAAATCGGTAATCACCATCCCGTTCAGAATGGTTCGAATGGAGTCGCCCCTGCATTCCACCCGGTAGCTGTTCCATTGCTTCTCTTTGAAGGCTTTACTTTCAGGCGAACCACTCTGGGGCCACCAGGGCATCATGGCCCGGCGGGCCTCATCGTATACTCCTCCGGAGCCCCCGCCTGCTGATATTTCCACCTGGTACCCATAGACCCGGTCGGCTGGAATTTTATGGGGCCGGTAAGATCCCTGATCGTCCCTGAACCAGAACATCATCTCCTGTTCTGCGATCTGGCTTCGAAACTGCACACCGGAATTAAGCTCAGAATGGTCCAGCATTACCTCGAACTCCAGAATAAAATCGCTAAATTCACGCTTGGTACAGAGGAAGGTATTGGGACTTCCCTTAAGGGCCTGTCCCACAATGGCGCCGTCCTCGACCCTGTAGGTGGCATGACCGCTGTGTACCGTCCACCCATCCAGGGTTTCTCCGTCAAACAGGCTGATCCATTCTTCCTGTTCCTGGCAGGAGGTGTTCAGGCTTAGTGACAGGATCACAGCTGTAAAGGTGGCAAAATATTTAGTTTTCATCTTTAGGGTTTATTGATGATTGAATACGAATATACAAAACAACTAAAGGATAAAGAAATCATGGATATTTACAGTGATAAGCGAGTCGTTCTGACGCTGGATGCCGGCGGAACCAACCTGGTATTTAACGCCTTTAAGGGAGGCAAGCCTGTGATAGAAGGAATCCGGAAAGATGCTCATGCCCACCACCTGGAGCGCTGTCTGGGCAATATGAAAGCCGGTTTTCGTGAAGTGATGCAGGAAATTGGGGAGAAGCCCGTGGCCATTAGCTTTGCTTTCCCGGGTCCGGCTGACTACAGCAATGGAATTATCGATAATACAAATAATCTGCCTGCATTTAAGGGAGGTGTACCGCTAAAAAGTATACTTGAGGAGGAATTTGGATTGCCGGTGTTTATTAATAACGACGGGGATCTTTTTGCCTACGGGGAGGCGCTGGGTGGTATTTTACCGGAAGTAAATGCCAGGCTGGAGGCCTCAGGAAGTCCCAAAAGATACAGGAACCTGTTTGGATTTACACTGGGAACCGGATTTGGAGGTGGATTTGTATCCAATGGCCGGCTCATTACAGGCGACAATGTAACCGCTGCAGAGGTGTGGCTTTTCAGCAACCGGCACAGCCCGGAAGTAAATGCCGAAGACGTGGTCAGCATTCGTGCCGTACAAAGAGTATATGCTGCTGAAGCGGGATTGCCTTACCCCAATGAGCTGGAACCCAAAGATATATATGAGATTGCCATGGGGGAGAAGGAAGGAGATCGCAAGGCGGCGCTAAAAGCCTATAAGGAGACGGGTCGTGCCCTGGGTGATACGGTGGCCAATGTGCTTACTTTTATTGATGGTATTGCAGTTATTGGAGGAGGCATTACAGGGGCCAGTGAGCTCTATATGCCTGCAGTGATGGAGGAGTTGAACTTCAAGTACCATCCTTCCAATGTGGAGGAGATGCCCAGACTGGTGCAGAAGGTATTTAATCTGGATGATGAAGCGGACCGGACAGAATTTTTTAAGGATTATTCCAGATCGCTTCCCATACCAGGAACGGACAGAAGCATCTCCTATGACCCGGTGCCCAGACTGGCCATAGCAACCAGTTCCCGGGGAGCAAGTGAATCCATTGCCCTGGGTGCCTATGCATACGCATTAAGTGAAATCGAAACTATTGCTTGACGATTTTCCTGACTCCGGCAAATTTCCCGTCCAGGTACAGGTTTATAAAATAGATGCCTGATCGGGGCATGGCCTGTTTTACAATCCCGGCTCCAAAGTAAAGCGTTTGTGTTCCGGGTGTCAGATCGAAATCTGCCCGGTACATGCTTTGGGCAAGGGTGTTTATAAATTCAAGCTGAAGCTCGGAGCCCTGGTTCACATACAATGCCAGACTGAATTCATGGTCCACCGGATTCGGATAGATTTGCAGATCCAGGCCGTCCAGGCCGGCTGTTTCAACTGAATAGGGATACTTGAACCCATCCAGCTCGCCATCCATCCATTCCATCCGGTCGAAGATCCAGTTCTTGAGGTAGGCTATTTCATTTTCATAGGAGCCACCCACATAATTATTGGCCCAGACATACTGGTTCAGTACCGGGAATGTGTTGAAGTTGCGCTGCTGGGCATCGGTCAGCAGTGTGGTGAGCGAATCGATGACCCGGTCCACCCGGATATCCTTTAAAATGCCGGTCCGGTATTCTTTCCAGGAACTTACCAGCTGATTGTAAAAGTCGGGGTCCTGTCTCAGTTTGATCCACCAGAAGGGGTTTGACCAGTAATCTTCGGGGATCTGTAACTCACATTGCCAGCCCGAGGAGAGGGAAGCGTTGTAATAATCGGCATTCCCAAAGCCAAAGTTGAAATCCCAGACGGGCCCTGCTTTTAGGGGACTTACCCTGTCGCTCTTGTCTTTTTCTTTATGTAAAAAGGTGCTGATCCGGTAGCCATCCACATTCTTGGCCAGTTCATTTACAAGGAAGAAATCGATAAAGGACTGCATATCGATATAGGGCTTATAACCAAGTACCGGATCGTAGAAGCGATCTCCTGCCAGGGCGTGTTCAAAATCGCTTACGAAATCTTCAATATATGCTTTTTGCTGGGCAACAATGTCTTCCGTTTTCGGATAGTGATAAAGAACCCGGATCTCATTGCCATCGATGGCCGGATAGGGAGACACCCAGAATTCTTCTCCTTCATTCTGTTTATCCAGTTTGACGATGTACCCACCCGTGACATCCCTGCCTGAAATTTCATGGGGCTCCAGCTTCCCGATATCCAGTCTGAAAGTATCCCGCTTGATCTTTTCCATTAACACATAAACTCCTGTGTAGACATCGTTTATGAAGAGTTCACACAGCCTTGTACGGGGAGCGTACTGGCCCATTTCACGTGAAAATTTATAGGCCAGCACATTTCGGATCAGGGATTTATCAGAATAAGGTCCGTGCAACACCCAGTCATTTTCCACAGGCATACCCAGAAGAGAAATATTGTTATTTTCCCCGTTTTCCAGACGGGTTTCCAGCCCGTAACCAATCTTGGGATAAACATGCTGTGAGCTGGCACCTCTCCGTTCTATACCGATCTTTCCATCGTAATCATTATAGCTTCCGGGATACTCATTCATGCCTGTTTCGTTGTCTACTATGCCCATATGGGCCGTGATCTTAGGATCATCCGGAATGGCCTGGCCATTGGTGGTTTCAATCACAATGATGGGCAGATTGCTTTCAAAAACGGCATCGGGATCAACAAACCAGTCGGGGACTTCTTCATAAATGATTCCGGCTGCATCCACCTTTACCTGGAGAAAGGGAGCCAGGGAGAAATCACTGGAGCTGGGATTCACATTTATTCCCTGAACAGCCACGACATTCACTCCATCCAGCAGGTGACTTTTCGGAATGGCCACACGGGAGGGCTGACCTCCCATGTACATCAAAGCCTCCTGATCAATGGTGGGTGTGTAATTATAAGGAGGGTAGTTTGTCACCACATTGTATGACCTGGAAACCATGGTGCCGTTCAGATAAAGCACATAGGCATCATCGTAGTCGATGTCCAGGATCAGACTGTCGATAAGTGATACATCTGCAATCGAGAAAGAATGTCTGATATACAATGAATAGTTAATGGTGAGGATCGTGCTGTCGTCTCCATCTCCAAAACCAAAGCTGCCCTTTGCCGTGCTCCACGAGCTATCATCAAATTCGCCGGTGTACCAGTCTGCCTCGGGTTCTGAATTACCTATCAAATAATTCCATTGCTGATCGGCTTTTACAATGGTTTCCCAGTGCACCTGTGCCGATAACAAAGTACCTAACATGGATAGAAAGAGAATGGAAGTGATCTTATTCATTGAGGTTTTTATGTATGAAGCGATGAATGTAAAAAAAAAACCAGATTAATGTATGCATGAAGAAACTTTAATGATATTATTGCAGCTTTAATTCTGAAATATGAACAATCGCAAAGATCTGTTATTTATTCTGGCTGTCGCTGCCTTCTTCCTTCCCTTTTTTATTTTCAGGGGTTTGTTCGAAGCTTATTACCAGTTCAACCTGGAGCATGGATTGCTGATGAGTTTTATCAAGTTTTTTCTGCTGGCCACTCTTGGAGAGGTCATCGGGCTCAGGATCAAGACAGGACGCTATAATTATAAGGGGTTTGGCCTGTTTCCCAGGGCCATTGTTTGGGGATTTCTGGGCATAAGCATCTATATGGCCTTTGCGATTTTTGCCGGTGGCACCCCTGTTCTCTTAGAAAAAATGGGGATGGAGAATGCTTCCGGCATCCTGTATGCGGATCTGAGCTGGAAGAAAGTCCTGGTTTCCTTGAGCATCGCCACAACATTGAATCTCTTCTATGCACCGGTCATGATGACCTTTCATAAAATTACCGATGTACATATTCTGGAAAAGGGTGGAACGGTGCGAGCTTTGTTCACCTCCATAGATTTCGCCAGGATTTTTAAAGAAATCAACTGGGATGTGCAATGGAACTTCGTTTTCAAGCGGACCATCCCTTTATTCTGGATACCAGCTCAAACCATTACCTTTCTGCTCCCTGAAGAATATCGCGTGCTATTTGCTGCCTTCCTGGGCATTGTTCTGGGTGTGCTTCTGGCTGTTGCTGCATTGAAAAATGCCGAATCATAAAACAGCAAGCAGAAATTATATATATCTTGTGAAAAGTTAAACATGTACCACCTAAAACATCAGAAATGAAACGCCCAACATTCGTACTTATCAGTCTTTCTTTACTTTTTGCTACCCTGGCCTGTACCAACAATTCCAAAGACGGAGATCTTCTCTTTGGTGAGAACTTTAGTCAGGCCAAATTTATTGAAGGAAGCTGGGAAATCAGGGACGATCTGCTAGTTGCCCTGGAAGACCAGGTTGTCTGGGCTCCCGGAGAATATGAGAATTTCAAGTTGAACTTTGAATTCATGAACGAGGACGGGACCAATAGCGGAATTATCGTTTACTGCACCGACCAGGAGAACTGGATTCCCAATTCGGTGGAAATACAGATTGCCGATGATTATGGCAAGTGGGAAAGCGAACGAAAAGATTATCAGTGCGGAGCCATCTTCGGCCACCTGCCCGCCAATGAGCAAAAGGTTGTAAATCCTCCCGGAGAATGGAACCAGATGGAAGTTACCTGCAAAGGTCAGATGATAGAGGTCGTGCTTAATGGCAAGAAAGTGACCACCATGGATATGTCTGAATGGACTTCCGGGACCACCAATCCCGATGGCAGCGAAATTCCCAGCTGGTTGCCCACTCCTTTTGCCGAGCTGCCAACTAAAGGCTCCATAGGATTCCAGGGCAAGCACGGGGATTCTTCCATTACCTTCCGAAATGTAAGGATCAGGGAACTATAGCCTCCAGTTCCTTCAGAAAAAGCCTTTTTTCAAGTGCCAGTATGAACTGACAGGTAGTAGAGGAAGATTTTCAGGATCCCAGTAAACCTGGTTCAGGCCCCATGGTGATTTCAAGCGTGCCTCCCTTCATAATCTCGTGGTGATACAGAAAGAAGTCTGACCTGCTCTGGCCATTCAGGCGTATCTCTTTAATGTAAGGGTTCTTGCGGCTATTGTTAAGAGTGAGGACAGTAAAGCTGCGATCAGGACCTACTTTCATCTCTACTTTATTGAACAGGGGACGACCGATGGTCCATACGGGATCGCCCGGGGCCACCTGATAGAACCCGGTGGCGCTCAGGATGTACCAGGCTGACATCTGCCCGCAATCCTCATTTCCAATGATCCCGTCGGGTGCACTGGTGTAAAAGGAGTGCAGGATGGAGTCAAGCATCTCCTGGGTTTTCCAGGGAACTCCTGCATGGGTATACAGATAGGCGGTGTGGTGACTGGGTTCGTTTCCATGAGCATATTGCCCGATTAGTCCTGTAATATCTCCACTGGCATTCTCTCCTTCAATCAGAGAGGAGGTGTGGAACAGGGAATCGAGTTTCACAACAAAAGCCTCCTTACCTCCAAGCAGTGAGATAAGACCTTCCACGTCGTGAGGGACAAACCAGCTCCATTGCCAGGCATTTCCCTCCACATACGGGGAGTGCTCATGATCGGAAAACCTGGGATTAAAAGGGCTAAGCCAGCTGCCGTCACTGTTTCGGCCTCTCATGAATCCGGTGCTTTTATCAAAATAAAACTTGTAGTATTTGGAACGTGCCAGAAACTGGCTCTCCAGGGAGGATTCATCATTGAATTGTGCCAGGCGGGAGATGCACCAGTCGTAATAGGCCATTTCCAGGCCGTAGCTGACCGATCCGCTGACCAGATCCGCCGGGATGGGCTGATCCATGTTTACATATTTATTGTGCAGGGGCATAAGCCTGTCTCTCCGTGGATTTCCTTCCTGAGAATGAAAATCCGCCTGCCAGGATGCGCTAAGCAGGGCAGCTTCCAGGGCAAGCTTCTTGTCAATGCCGGGGATCTCCTTGCTCAAAGCATCAGTCAGCACGGCCACTGCAGGATAGGCTACCATGGTTCCGGTATAACTGGATGCCAGGGGCCATTTGGGGAGGAAGCCTCCCTGCTTGTATTTCAGTAGCAGGTTGTTGACCCACTCGGCGCTTCTTTTTTCATCGATCAGAGTCATCAGGGGATGCAGGGCCCGGAAGGTGTCCCACATGGAATAGGCAGTGTAGTTTACTATGCCCTGACCGGCCTGGTGGATCTTTCCATCCATGCCCCTGTATCTGCCATCCGCATCCTGGTAGAGGGAGGGGGCAAACATGGTATGATAGAGGGCCGTGTAAAAAATGGTGTACTGATCCTTATCTTCAGTTTCGATTCTGATTTTAGCCAGTGCCTCTCTCCAGGTGTCTTCTGCGTCGGACCGGACCCGGTCAAAATCCATCTGAGGGATTTCTGCCTGCATATTTTTTCGGGCACCTTCTTCGTCCACCGGTGAAATGGCTGTTTTTATCAATAGCTTTTCTCCTTCTGCCAGTTCAGTAAAACTGAGGAAGGCCCATACATCCTGACCGGAAATGGAATCCGGATTTTCTGAGGGCAGCCCATCAGCTACCATCCGGTCGATGGAGAATGGACTAGAAAATTCAAGCCGGAAATAAACCCAGTGATCATTGGACCAGCCCGTGGAGTGTTTGAAGCCCTGGAGGGTATGGCTATCGATAACTTCAAGGCGATTCCATACATTTTCATGTCCCCAGGTGCGCTGCAGGATGTGTCCCACATCCACCAGAAGCCGTTTTTCACTTCCATTCCCGTAAGTATACCGGTGCATGCCCACTCTTGCACTTGCTGTTAACTCCGACCATACGTCAAAATTTTCGAACTCCACAGCGTAATAGCCGGCACTGGCCTGTTCCTTCTTATGAGTGAACGCAGCTACAGGCAGGTGTTCTCTTTCACTGCGCTCAGGCATGGGGCCCGTGAAGGGAAGTAATAAAAGGTCACCCATATCTCCAATTCCGGTTCCACTCAGGTGGGTATGGGAGAAGCCGTAAATGGTGCTGTCACCGTAGTGGTAGCCGCTGGATGCATCCCAGCCATTCAGTTTCGTGTCGGGGCTCAGCTGTACCATGCCGTAGGGCAGGGAGGGTCCGGGGAAGGTGTGACCATGAAAACCGGTCCCGATAAAAGGATCTACATGCTGGAGCAAGTCTGTTTGATCAGATAAGACGGGGGTGGTCCGGGTGCAGGCCACTGAAAGACCTGTCAGGCAGGCGGTCAATACGATCAGAATGGGGCTTGGCTTGATTCTCATTTTTTTTATTTTCTCAAAAATACTCAAAGCAAATCTTATTAAATGGGTGTTGATTTAAGAAACTTGAATTATCTTTCTTTTTTGATGAAAAACTATGAAACGGAAAGATTTTTTTATGGAAAAAATGAATATCAGGGAATGGCTTCCCCGGATGATTCTGGCATTGGCCTTCATGATGCCGGCCATGAGCTGGTCACAAAACACCTTAAAGTACGATAAACCTTCGATGGTCTGGGAGGAGGCCCTGCCCCTGGGGAATGGAACGCTGGGTGCCATGGTATATGGAGGTGTGCCACAGGAACATATTCAATTTAATGAAGAAACTCTGTGGACAGGCCAGCCACATGATTATGCCAATAAAGGCTCTAATCAGTATCTGGGAGAGATAAGGCAACTGCTTGCAGATGGTAAGCAAAAAGAAGCCCAGGAACTGGCCATGGAGAAATTCATGAGTATCCCATTGGGACAAAAGACCTATCAGCCCTTTGGAGATCTGATTATAGATTTTCCCGGGCATGATGTATATGAGAATTATGAGCGTAGCCTGGACCTGGAAACAGCGACCTGTCTGGTAAGTTATGATGTGAATGATGTAAGCTTTAAAAGGGAGGTTTTCATCAGCAAGCCAACAGGTGTGATGGTGGTTCAACTGAGTGCGGATCAAGCAGGCCTGCTGAATTTCGACTGGACGCTTGATTCCCGGCATTTCCAGAAATCTGTGCAAAGCGACGGAGACAAAATGGGACTTTCTGTAACAATTCCCGATGGAGTCCTGCGGGGGCACGCCCTTGCCCGGATCGTCACCGATGGAAAGCTTCATCCCGGGTATGACAAAATATCGGTTTCAGGTGCCACCGAGGCCACCATTTTTCTTTCGGCTGCCACGAATTTCGTAGACTACCAGAACACTGATGGAAATCCGGTCCGGAAAGCAGAAAGCCAGATGAACAGGGCGCTTATGGAAGGCTACTCCAGTATCAGGGAAGCTCATATTGAGGAATACCAGTCTCTCTATAAACGTTTTGATATCAAGCTTGGATCGGGAGCGGAAGAAACAAGTGCTTATACCAATGAGCGAATCCGGAGCTTCTGGAAGGAAGCTGATGATCCGGAATTGCTTGCGCTCTATGTACAATATGCCAGGTATCTTTTAATCTCAAGCAGTCGGCCGGGATCGCAGCCTGCCAATCTCCAGGGCATCTGGAACGATCAGCTGAATCCTCCCTGGGATTCCAAGTACACCACCAATATTAACATTGAAATGAATTACTGGCCCTCCGAGCTGACAAACCTTTCGGATTGTCATCAGCCCCTTTTTGAAATGATCAAAGATCTTTCCTTAACAGGTGCTGTGACCGCCCGAGAGCATTATAATTGCAGGGGGTGGGTATTTCATCATAATACGGATATCTGGAGGGGGTCGGCTCCCATAAAT
>Ga0180429_10000266_pt1 | contig 47284 bp, 29 predicted proteins | sample SS_ome_FD_132428 | JGI IMG/M metagenome (GOLD analysis project Ga0180429, IMG submission 132428) | Hypersaline lake sediment archaeal communities from the Salton Sea, California, USA - SS_1_S_1 metaG | ecosystem: Environmental > Aquatic > Non-marine Saline and Alkaline > Hypersaline > Sediment ... | reverse complement strand
GCGGGCAATCAGGTCGCCCGGCTGGAGGTTGTCGCCGAAGAGCCTTGTTCGCACGCCCAACTTGCCCATGGGGATTTCGATCTGCGGCGCGACGACCCAATCCCAGACGAAGGGGTTGCGGAAATACCGTCCCTCGGCGAGCAGACCCTTCTGCACGCCCTTGTACTCGAGACCATCTTTCTGCGCCGCAGGGGCGATCTCGTCGCTGTTCTGCATGTCCTTGCCCATCTTTCTGATCACCACCGCCATGTGCTTGCTGGGCACTTCAATGCGACACTGCGTGTAGATGAAGTACGGAATGGCCAGCAGGGGCACCAGGACCAGCAGCCCCCAGGCCACCAGTTTGCCTTGATCACTAGGGTTCATTGATATGTCTCCTTCGATATTTCTACTACGGGTCCAGCGAATTCTCCTCAAATGAAGGTCGCTTCATTTAGTATTCGCCGGGAACGCCGTGATCTTGGGAGAAATTGGGGGGAATCGGAAGGCTATTCCGGCTAATGGCTTCCGATTGCAGGGGTTCTTCCAATGCTGCGGCAGGATGGCATGTTGGCTTGCCCAAACTCTCGTGGGCCGCTAAACTACCAGGCTGAGATAAAGGCTGAAGTATGTCGTAGGACAGGTTTTCAACATGTCTCGAAGTTGAAAAATTCCCGGAACGTCGGAATCCTTGCGAATTCCGCTACGGCGGATTGGTTTCGAACCCGCCTGGACAGGATGAAATCCTCTCCTACGAGAGACCCAAACACACCCCTCAACCACCCTGTAAACGCTCAATATCATGCAAAAGAAAAACGTGCGTACCGGAATCGTCGGGTCGGGTTTCTCGGCCGGTTTTCATTTCGAGGCCCTGCGAAAGGTATACGGAGTCGACGTCGAGGTCGTCGGCACGCACACCATCGACGTCGAAGGCGGAACGGCCTACGCCGAGAAGCGAGGGATCAGGTTCTTCGACACCCTCGACGCGTTGATCGACGAGGTCGACGTCATCCACTGCTGTACACCGCCGTACGCCCACGAGCCGGTTTCGGTCGCCGCGTTGAAACGCGACAAGTTCGTCGTCTGCGAGAAGCCGCTGACCGGTTACTTCGGCGACGGCTCGGATGATTTTCACTGGGATCATTTCGACAAGCAAATCGCACTGGACGGGGCCCTGGCCAGCGTGGGGCGGATCCTGGAGGCCGAGGCCGCCAGCAGCGGACGACTGTTGTACGCCGAGAACTGGGTCTACGCCCCGGCGATTCAGAAGGAGCGCGAGATACTCGAAAAAACCGGCGGCCAAATCCTCTGGATCCACGGCGAAGAGGCCCACAGCGGTTCGCACTCGGTCGACTACGCCTATGCGGCCCGATGTGGCGGGGGCGTACTAATCGGCAAGGGATGCCATCCGTTGACCGCGTCGCTTTATCTGAAACGGGTCGAGGGCCGCGCGCGCGACGGAAACGCGATCCGTCCGAGGACGGTCTCCGCCCGAACGCACGCCATCACCCGGCTGGAGAGTTTCCGCGATGAAGGGCACATCCGCAATACCTACTACGATATCGACGATTTCTCCGCGATGCACGTAGAGTTCGAGGACGGCACAATCGCCGACGTGTTCGCTTCCGACATCGTGCTCGGCGGCATACACAACTGGCTTGAAGTGTGCGCCAACAACCATCGGGCGGTCTGCAACATCAATCCGAACACGGCCATGCAGACGTACAACCCGGTGGAAAAGAACTTTGACGACATCTACGTGATCGAAAAGATCGGCACCAAACAAGGCTGGGCCTGCACCACGCCCGACGAGGACTGGACGACCGGCTATCCCCAGGAAATGGAGTCGTTCTACGACACCATCGCCAACGGCCGGCAGCCGGAGGGCGACAGCCTGCTGGCCGCCGATTCGATCTCGACCATCTACAGCGCGTACGTCTCCTCGCAACGAGAGGGAGCGGCGGTCGAGATCAAGACCTTTTGAGCTTTCCAGGGCGTCGGGGCCACCCGTTCGTAGTGACGCGATTCATCGGGTCCTAAAAATGGGGACAGGCACCGTCGGCAAACGCCTCAACCACTTCAAAACCAGGCTCTCGACGGAGCCAGTCCCCATTTTCGGACTCCCGTCTTTTCAGTTTGAGTAAGAAACGACCTTGACGAATTGGGCGATTGCTGACCGGTTTGTCTCGTGCCGCGACCCCCGACTTCCGAGCCCCGGTACTCTATTTCCCTCTCCTTCCTATCTGCCCTGAATTTACGCTGTGGTCACCCGGATGCCGTCAAGCTCGGCGTGATCGGTAAAAACTATGAAGACTACCGAGTTTGAAGCCGAAGGAAGACCATGGCTAGCCTTGCGCATCGGAGACTACCTGGCAACGCGAGTTCTTCTGTTGCCGGGTGCCATGCCCACGCTTGTGTGGGCATGTTGAGAAGCCCAGGGAAATCGGGGCATGCCCACACAAGCGTGGGCATGGCACCCATAAATTCGAGAAGCGTCGGCATGAAGCACCGCCTAATCATCGTCACTGTCCTCTGTTCGCTCGTGCTGAGCGGATGTGCCACGCCCGTGGCGACAACGCGTAACGCCGAACGCCCCTTGGCGTCTTCTACCGTGGAGCCGCAACTCGCCGCGTTGGACAAGCGAGCCCGCGCCGGCGTCAAGACAAGAAAACCCGGGCCCACGTTGCCGTCCGAGGCGGCATCCAAGCCGACGTTGGCAGACGTACTGCTGGGAAAATCCGAGCATCCGACGCGTTCGTCCGCGGGGCAAAGAGACGTCTCCGGTTTGCTGCAAGTGACGTCTTTCGTGGCGGCAGATGACGAGGCGCACTTGCCGGTTGAAGAGGCATCCCCGCCCGACAAATCGCCGCCCGACGACTTTCCTTCAGAGGTCACCATCGAGAAGGTCATCCAATACGCCTTGGATCATCATCCGGTATTGCGTGTGCGGCGGCACGAGGTCGAGATTGCCCAGGCTCGACTGGTCACTGCCGGGATGATTGAAAACCCTCAGTTCGTCATGGACGCAGAGACGGCCGTTTACGGCGGTCCCACGGAACTAACCACCCGATTGACGTTCACGGTTCCCTTCGGACGTAAACGATGCTACCGCGAATCCGCCGCCAATGAGGCTATACGTCTGGCCCGGCGGGAATTGAGCCTCGAGACCGAGACCTTGCTGCTGGAGGCCGCCGACGCAACGATCAAGGTTCTCTATTTGCAGGAACTCCTCGGGCTCAACGGCCAGCTTGCCGAGTTGGCCGCCGAGAACGTGCGTGTCATGGAAGCCGCTCGCGGAGCGGAGCGCGGTATGCTGCGGCTGGACGACAAAGTGCGAGCGGAGACCAAGGCGGCGGAGTTCGAGGACGAACAGCTACAGATTCAAGCCGATCTATCCGCGGCACGCTTGCGGTTGTGCCGGGCGATCGGCATGCCTTCCGCGGGCCGGGAGTTCCAGATCACAGGTCGATTGCACGCCACGGCGATGCCGCTGCTGCCGTTCGAAGTCGTCATGGAAATCGCCCGGCAGACCAAACCGGCCATGGCTGTTGCCCGCGCCGCGGTGAGCGAGAGCCAACGGCTCCACGCGCTGGCGTGCGCCGAGGCACAGCCGGACCTGACAATCGGCCCCCGCTACCAGGATCGGCTCGGCGTGGACGACGACATGATCGGCGCCCGATTCGGCATGGACGTGCCGTTTTTCGACCGCAATCAGGGGGAGATCCTGGCGGCCGGTGCACGGCGTCGGGCAAGCCTCGCAGGGGTCGAGGTTGCCGAGTTGGCGTCGCTGGGCGACGTGGCCGCCGCGTACGACGAGTTGCTCTCGGTCCGCAAGAGTCTCGATTTCTATGACACGCGGGTCAAGGACCTGATCGATCGCTACGAGACGCTGATCGAGACCCCCAACATGAAGGCCGGCCTGACCACGAGCCAGATTGCCGAGATTCAACTGGAGCTTGCTTCCTTGCGATTGCGGCACCTGGACCTTCGCTACCAATACGCCCGCCTGCTTACCCGATTGGAACTCTTCCTGGGCCGCCCGCTGCTGGCCGAGGAGCAAAACGGCGATGAAGCGGATTTGCAGCCTACGCCGGCAGACGGCTTGGAACTCATTCCCACGCCTGAAGAAGAGTCGATGACGCTTCCCCAGGAACCGCCGATTGCTGACGAGCCGCCGATCGTGGAAGAGCCGCCGATTGAAGAACTGGATGCGATCGGCCCACCTCCCGCCACGGTACCCCGTGCGCCTTTCGGCGGATTCCGTACGACCACCGACTAACCTCGGTAGCTCGATTGGCGTTTGCGTTTCTACTTTCCCTTGATTTCAAACAGATTGCCGTCGGCGTCCTTGGCGAAAGTTATCAGCGACTCTCCTTTGGGAACGCGGATAACCTCGACGTTAAGCGTATCGCATTTCCGCAGGAACTCGGACAGGTTCTCCACGGTGACGCAGGCGTGTTCGATTCGTCTTGCCGAAGTGTACGCCGCGCCGCAGATAAACACCTCGAAGTGCGCCGACTCGCCGACGTAGTTGATGACCGTCAACTCGCGATCCATGCCGAAAATGGCGCGGCAAAGCTCTGCCGCCAGAATCCACGGCTCGGCCTTGTTCAAGCCAAGCAGGGCAACGTAGAACTCGTCTGCCCTTTCCTCGGAACTGGAAGTAATCCCCACGTGCAACAAACCCATTTTATTCCCCTAAACTGTTGGCTGCTCATTCGGTCTAATAACGACTTTTATCGACTCTTCCCCTTCCGTGACAAGTCGAAAACCCTTTTCCGTCTCGCTTAGCGGCAGCGTGTGTGTAATCATGTCGTCCACCACAATTCTGCCCGATGCGATCAGTTGCAGCGCCTCCGCCCAATCCGGCGGACCACAATAATACGACGTGAGTATTGTAATCTCTTTCCGCCAGAAGTCGTTCACCGGCGCGGTGACGGTCTTTTCCGGACCGGGAACGGCAAAGAAAACGACCGTCCCTCCTGGCTCCACGCATTTCCAGGCCTGTTCCACTGCCGACATGGCGGAGGTACACAGAATCACCACATCAGCGAGCCTTCCCGTTTCCGCGACCAGGCGCTCCGGGACGTTCTCCGCGGCGTTGATAGTGGTCGCCGCACCGGCCTTTTGTGCAAATGCCAGCCGGTTGGGCTTGATGTCCGACGCGATGATTCGAGCGTTTCGGGTATGGGCAAGCTTCACGTGCAACAGCCCCGACATCCCACAGCCGAGTACGATCACGTTGCGGCCTTCTTCGAGCCCGGACAGCCTTTGAGCCCTGACGGCGCAGGCAAGCGGTTCGATAAACGTGCTTTGATCGTAGCTGACGCTCTCCGGCAGTAGTAGCGTTCCGTTGTTTATAAGAACCTCGGGCACCAAAACGAATTCAGCAAATGCGCCGGGCAGCCTTTCTTTGACATCCGAGCACTGAGGATAGTGGCCGTCTTTGCAGTAGCGGCATTTCATGCACGGCACCTTTGGCGCGATGAATACCCGATCGCCAGGTCTGTATTTTGTCAGGGAGTCTCCAACTTCGACCACCTCCGCGCCGAGTTCATGGCCTTGCACCAGCGGTGCCCTGGGCAGCCGGTACCATTGAACAATATCGCTTCCGCAGATGCCGCACGACATCACCCTGACCAACATTTCCTTCGGGCCGGGCTTCGGAGTGGGCATCTCTTCGATGCGAATATCCCGATTGTTGTACCACATCGATACTTTCATCTGCTTTACTCCTCGGTTCTGCTCCTTGATGGCCGTCGAAGAATGAGAACAGCCAGTATAGCAGAAAGAAACGTGTTGGGGACCTTTTGTTGACGAGAGAATCGTGATCTGGTACATTTCAGACGATGGGGTCGAAAAGGGTCCTGACACCTTTTTTATGAAACCAACCGATCAGAACTCGCTGGCCTGGATCGATCGAGAACTGGCGTCGCTTGACGAACAGGGGCTGCGCCGGCGATTGAGGCTTCGCGGTGGTGTGCAGGCGGCTCGGCTGGTTGTCGACGGCCGGGAACTGATCAACTTCGGGTCGAACGACTACCTGGCCCTGGCGTCAGACTCGCGGATCGCGGATGCCGTGATCGCGGCGATCCGGCGGATCGGCTGGGGTAGCGGGGCCAGTCCGTTAATCACGGGATTTGCCGATCTCCACTCGCGGCTTCAGCAACGCCTGGCCGGGTTCGAGGGAACCGAGGCGGCATTGCTCTTCTCCTCCGGATTCGCCGCCAACGCCGGAACGGTCGCCGCGCTGGTCGGCCCGGGCGATGTCGTCTTTGCCGACCGCAAGAACCACGCCAGCCTGCTCGATGGCTGCCGCCTTTCAAGGGCCGACGTCCGCGTGTATCCCCACGCCGATTGGCAGAGGCTGGATCGTCTGCTGTCGAAGGCGAACCGGTATCGCCGGCGGCTGATTGCGACCGACAGTCTCTTCAGCATGGACGGCGACTTCGCCCCCTTGCCGCGGCTGGCCGATGTGGCCGAGAGTCATGGAGCAATGCTGCTGGTCGACGAAGCCCACGCCACCGGCGTGTTTGGCCGTCGGGGCCGCGGCGTTGCCGAACAGTTGGGCGTGGAAGATCGCGTCGGCGTCCGCATCGGCACGCTCAGCAAGGCGCTGGGCGGCGTCGGCGGGTTCGTCGCCGGCAGCCGGGCGCTGGTCGAGTGGCTGCTGAATCGTGCCCGGCCTTACGTGTTTTCAACCGCCGGTCCTGCCGCCGCCTGCGCCGCGGCCCTGGCGGCCCTGGACATTGTGCGCGACGAACCGCAGCACCGTCGCCGGCTCGTCTCCGAGGCAGAGCAACTTCGCAGCCGGCTTACCGAACAGGGTTGGAATATCGGCCGCGCGTCGAGCCAAATCATACCGCTGATCGTCGGTGAGCCGGACCTGGCGGTTGCCCGGTCGGCGGCCTTGCACCGGCGCGGCTTGTTTGTCCCGGCGATTCGACCGCCCACGGTTCCGCCGGGAGAAGCCTGCCTGCGGATAAGTCTTACCTGCGGCCACACGCCCGAGATGATCGACACGTTGGTCGCGGCGTTGCGGGAAGTCCGCCGGTTGACACTACGGGACATTTCCACGTAATCCATTGGCCTCGGACGCGGCCTTGTCCCGCGAGATTAGGCAGCCCGGAAGGGCGGTTTGCAGACGGGTAACGCCGGCGTCGGTGACTTGAGTGCCGTTCAGTAGAAGCTGAGTGAGGTTCTTCAGGCCATCGAGTTTTTCCAGGCCGGGACCCTCGATTGCCGTATCGTCCAACTGCAGGAACCGCAGCCTGAAGGGCGACAAGTGCTCGATCCCTCGGGTGGATCTGGGCGGGTTCCGCTTGATGTTTGACAACCATCGGCAGCTATGCTAGTTTGGGGGCTGTTGCGTACGATCACAATTTCTATCAGTTCAATGAGCAACCATGAAAGATCTACAAGGGCTTCTTACTTGCGCGGTCATCACTGGCGCCATGATGTGGAATCCGGATCCCGTCCGCTCGGAGTCGGCGGATGACGCGAAACCCGCCGCGGGCGTGATTCCCACTCCCACCCCGGCACAGCAAGTCTGGCAAGATTGTGAAATCGGTTTGCTGTTCTCTTTCGATCTGCCGATTGCGGCAGAAATCTACGCCAAGAACAACACGCATCGAGAGCGCGTCGATCCGGCGAAGTACAACCCCGCAAAGTTGGACACGGACCAGTGGCTCTCCGTGGCGAAGGCCGCCAACGCGAAATACGCCCTTTTCACGGCCACCCATTTCAGCGGCTTCATGCAGTGGCAGAGCGATGCGTATCCATACGGCCTCAAGCAGAGCGACTGGCGCGGCGGCAAGGGGGACGTGGTGGGCGATTTCGTCGCGTCCTGTCGCAAGGCCGGCGTGCTTCCCGGGATCTACTTCAGCACGCACAGGAACGCGTACCAGGAAGTATGGGGCCATTACGTCGATTGGGGGAAAGGAAAGGGAACGCCGCGACAGGAAGCGTACAACCGCATTGCGGAGAAACAATTCACCGAACTGATGACCAACTACGGTAATATCTTCCACTGCTGGTTCGATGCGGGAAACAAGACGCCGGCGGAAGGCGGCGGAAATATGCTCCCCATTTTCGAGAAACATCAACCCGACGGAATCTTCTATCACAACAGCGCCCGGTCAGACGTTCGTTGGGTCGGCAATGAGTCGGGCTATGCCGGCGTTCCGTGCCATGCGACCATGCCCGGGCTGGAGGTGGGTAACCTCTCGCATAACAGCGCAACCTGGAAGCGGTTCTGCGGAAAAGGAGACCCCAGCGGCAGCTACTGGTCGCCGGCGATCGTGGATATCCCGTTGCGGGGCCACCGCGGACACAACTGGTTCTACAAGCCGGAGCAGGACCATATCGTCTATCCGGCTGACGTTCTTATCCAGAAATACTATACATCCGTCGGCCGCAACGCCAACCTGGTGATTGGCGTTGTCGTCAAACCGGACGGTACCATCCCGGAGGCCGACGCCAACTCGTTGATTGAATTCGGGGAGTTGCTGCGGAAGCGGTTTCGCGACCCCGTGGCCGTCGTTGGGAATGTTCAGCGCGATACGATCACTCTGGATCTGCCGGAGCCGCGGGAGATCGACCACGTCATCCTGCAGGAAGAGATCGCCCATGGCGAAAGGGTGCGCGATCATGTGGTGGAGGGACTGGTGGGGGAGGCATGGGTCCCGCTTGCAGAAGGCAAAGTCATTGGCCACAAATGGATCTACCGTTTCGAACCGCGTAGCGTGTCCCGCCTCCGCCTGAGGATTACCGAGTCTCTTGCCCCGCCGAGAATTCGATCGTTTTCCTGTTTCTTGATAGGCGATCAGTAGCCGAGGTCGTTTTCTTCGATGTCCAAATCGAGCATTTACTCTACATTTCGATGCTGGGTCATTTCGGCCGGGCTGGTTCTACTGCTGGGCGCTCGTTCTCTCGCGGCGGACCACCCCGGCATGCAACCGACGCGCCCTGGTCCGAACGTGCTGTTGATCTGTGTCGACGACCTGCGGTGCGAACTCGGCTGCTACGGCGTCAACGGGATTCAAACGCCCAACCTCGACCGGCTGGCTGCCGAGAGCCGGCGGTTTGAGCGGCACTACGTGCAGGTCGCCGCGTGTGGGCCGTCGCGGTGTACGCTCTTGACCGGCCGCCGTGAGAACCGATCGTGGGACGTGTGGGGCGCGGAACGCAAGCTGACGGCCGCCCCGGCGCAGCCCGTCTCCTTCGCCGATCTTTTTCGCCGGCACGGCTACCGAACGGCGAGCATCGGCAAGGTGTCGCACCAACCAGGCGGGACGATGCCGTCGGAATACGCCGTCCACCAGGTTCCGTTCAGTTGGGACGTGGCGACGGGACCGACCGGGACGTGGCGGAATCCCTGGCGGGCGTTTTTCGCCTACGCCGGTGGCAAGGCGTACAACCGGGTCATCCGTGAGGTGAAGAACGAGACCCCGCGCCTGCCCTATGAATCGGCCGACGTTGACGATGACGGCTACGCCGACGGCCTGACAGCCCAACTCGCCATCGATCAATTGCGCGATCTGACGAAGCGCGATGAGCCATTCCTGTTGGCCGTTGGTTTCTTCAAACCGCACCTGCCGTTCAACGCCCCGAAGAAGTACTGGGACCTCTACGACCGCGACAAGATCCCGGCCGCCCCTTGGCCGAAACCACCCCGGAATCTGACCACGCCGCTGCCGCTCCACGATAGCTACGAGCCGACCAGCCATTACCATTGGCCCGGTGGCAAGGGCAACGTCAGCCACGACGAGGGCCGTTCCCTCAAGCACGGTTACTGGGCGGCGGTCAGTTACGTTGACGCCCAAATCGGTAAGCTGCTTGACGAGTACCGACGGCTCGGGCTCGAAGAAGACACGATCGTCGTGCTGTGGTCCGATCACGGCTGGCAACTGGGTGACTACGGGATTTGGGGGAAGTTCACCAACTACGAATGGGCGCTGCGGAGTCCGCTGATGATCCGCGCGCCGGGCATGGCGCAACCGGGCAAAGCGGCCCGCGGCATCGTCGAAACGATCGACGTCTATCCCACGCTCGCCGACCTGTGCGGACTGGCGGCGCCGGCCGACCTGCCGGGGGTGAGCATCAGACCGCTCGTCGAGGATCCGAACCGTACCGGCAAAAACGGCGCAATGAGCACGGTCAGCCGCGGCGGTCACTTCGGCCGCACACTGCGAACCGATCGCTACCGCCTCGTGCAGTGGGAGAACGTGAAAACAAGAAAGACGGTGCTGGTGGAACTCTACGACCACGAGACCGATCCGCTGGAAACGGAAAACGTTGCATTGGAAAGACCGGAGGTCGTGGAGCGACTCTTGACGCAATCGCACTTGAATCGCAATTGAACGGCACTTGCGAATATCCCGGGAATATCTCGGAATATCTACCGGCCGCCGATGTCCATGGCTTCCATCTTTCTCAACTCGATCTGCTCGTAGCGGTGACGTAACGACCGTCGCATCGGTGCCATGATGACGGCAGAGAGTCCGCCGAGCAACAGCAGAGGATAGTAGACGCAGTAGGGCTGCTTCAGCACAAGGGCAACGACCCCGGCGGCAAAGATGGCCACTCCCAGCGGCACGATCGCGGCGGTCAGCCCCATTACAAGCCGGCGTGCCTTGCCTTTGCCGGCAAGAATGCCGATCAGGCCGCCGAGGCAACCGAACACCGCGCCGGCAATTCCGCCGACCAGACCCGCCGTGCGATCACCGCACCATGCGCCGGACACGGCCAAGGGGTCCTCGCCGTCGGCGTATTCGACCAGACACAACGGGCCGAGATATACGGTGCCGGCGCCGTCGAACGTCAGGTTGACGATGAGCCGTTCGGGACGTTCGTGTCCCTCTGTAATAATAAACGGCAGTGAGAAATCACGCCAATCGGACGAGCCTTCCAGGCTTCTCAACAGACCGTGCGACGCCAGTGTTCGAGTGAAGTACTTGCCGCCGTCGGGAAAACAGTTCCACATTTCCAGGTAGCCTGTGCCTTCCACGTCTTCATAACGGACCTTGCCCGTCAATGCGTATTGGGAAGCTCTTACACCCGGTTCTTCGATCACCAACAACGCAACGGAGTCCGGCTCGCTTTGGCGATGGTCGACCTTCAACTGCTCCGGCGGCGATGCGTCGTCGCCGCCGACGATCTCGCCGGCCTGTAATTGCCCTGCCTCCTCGAGTTTCGCCCAAGAGATCTCCCGCAGCACCTCTTCCGAGAACGCCGCCGAGGTGGTCAACAACAGCAGCAGACTACTGACGATCAGGCTTCTCACGATGAGTCTCCAGTTCTTGTTGATGGACGGAAAGCAGGGCCTTCAGTGTGTCGATGTCGATCTTTCCTTCGGCGTACTTGGCCCGCGCAATCCGCTCGAAGGGCGACGCGATCAAATGGCTGTCGAGCACCTTGATCTTCTCGATCAGTCGGTCCAGTCTCAGGCGAACGGTCGGGTAGGTAATCCCATAGATCTTGGCCATCTCCTTCAGCGATCCCGAGGCCAGCACGAATCGCTTGACGAAAGCCGTGTCCCCGTCGTCGAGGTGGTCGGTCCACGTTCTGCTTCGTTCCTGGTCGTGTGACATGGCTGACGCTGAGCAGAGTGTTTCTTGGGGGGCAGATCGTACTATAATTTACCTCTTAGTTAATTATATTCTTAATTAACTTAAAGTCAAGGTGAATATTATTTCGATTTGGGGTTGAGCGAGGGACTCATTTATCGGCTGTCCCTCAGACGCGTGAACCATCCTTCCGATAGTGGGGTCCTATTGATGACCACGGCGGCTTGAATTCGCCGCCGATCGGGCCTATCCTAAGGTGTTTAAGCAGAACTGTATGACCGTACGCTGTATGGACTGTATGACCGTACGCTGTATGGAGTGAGAACCGGAGGAGTTGATTCCCGTGGCCACGACTACCGACATGCCGAAACAGACCGCCGCCGAACCCGCCAATGGGTCTGATATCGCAATTCAGGCCCTGGTGAACCACGGTGTGGAGACGATTTTTGCCTATCCTGGTGGGGCCAGCATCCCCCTGCACCAGTCACTGACCAGATTTCGCGACAAGGTTCGGGTGATCCTGCCGCGGCACGAGCAGGGAGGCGGATTCGCCGCCCATGGCTACGCACGAACCACCGGCAAGGTCGGTGTGTGTATGGCCACCAGCGGACCCGGGGCGACCAACATGGTGACGCCGATCGCCGATGCCAAGCTGGACAGCGTTCCGATCATCATCATCACCGGCCAGGTGGGCACGGGCGTGATCGGTACCGACGCCTTTCAAGAGACGCCGATCGTCGAGGTCTGTCGTAGCGTGACAAAGCACCATTACCTGGTCACGCGGGTTGAAGACGTTGCCCGAGTCGTCCGCGAGGCATTTCATATCGCCACAACCGGCCGCAAGGGCCCGGTGCTGATCGACTTGCCGAAGAACGTGCAGATGGCGCAGACCGTGCCCGACTACGACGCGCCGATGGAACTGCCCGGCTATCACGTCGACGACCGTTTCGCAACGCCGAGCGAAATCGCCTCAATGGCGGCCATGATCCGCAAGGCGAAGCGGCCGGTGATTTACGCCGGCGGCGGGGTGATAGCAGCCAACGCCAGCGAGGAACTTACCGGACTTTCCCACAAGATGGGCATTCCGGTGGCGATGACTCTGATGTGCCAAGGCGGGTTTCCCGGCGACGACCCGCTCTCGCTCGACATGCCCGGCATGCACGGCAGTGTCTATGCCAACTACGCTCTGTCGGAGGCCGATCTGCTGCTGGCGTTCGGAGTGCGATTCGACGACCGCGTGACGGGCAAAGTGTCGGCATTCGCCAGCGGTGCCAGGATTGTCCACGTCGACATTGATCCGTCGGAGATCAACAAGATCAAGGAAGCCGACCTGGCGATCATCAGCGATTTGAAGTACGCCCTGGCCGAGTTGAACAAGGCGGTGACGCCGTCGGAAGATCTTGCCGGGTGGCACAAGAGGATCGCCGGGTGGAAGAAGAGCGATCCGTTCAGCTACGACAAGGATTTCGACGGCATTCTGCCGCAGCACGCCATCAGCGAGTTGCACCGCCTGACGAAGGACCGCGACACGATCATCACTACCGGCGTGGGCCAGCACCAGATGTGGACGGCTCAGCACTACAAGTTCCGTCACCCACGGCGGCACGTCACCAGCGGAGGACTGGGAACGATGGGGTTCGGCCTGCCCTCGGCAATCGGGGCCAAGACCGCGCATCCCGACATGCTGGTCGTCGACGTCGACGGCGACGGCAGCCTGTTGATGAACGTCCAGGAGATGGCCACCTGCCATTGCGAGAAACTGCCGGTGAAGGTGATGTTGCTGAACAACATGCACCTGGGTATGGTGGTACAATGGGAAGATCGGTTCCACGCGGCGAACCGTGCCCACACCTATCTCGGTCCGATCGATCATCCGGAGGCAGTCGGGGCAGGCGACGGCATCACTCCGGAAGAGCGGTATCCCGACTTCGTCGCCATCGCCGCCGGCTTCGGCTGGAAGGGCCGTCACGTCAGCAAAAAAGCAGAACTGGCCGCCGCCCTGCAAGAGATGATCGATACGCCGGAGCCCTACGTTCTGGATGTCCAAATCCCTTACCAGGAACATGTCCTGCCAATGATCCCGGCCGGAATGACGGTCGGCGACCTGATCAAGAAGTAGCGGTCTCTGTTGTAGAGCAACTCGCAAGAGTTCCGACGCAACTCGTTTTCCACCACGGAATTCCTGCAAATTCCACCACGGCTCACGAATAATTCGGGCTAGCGATTGCTGTCGTTCGCTTGCATTCTTGAGTTTGCCGGCGTATCTTGGTATGCGGTATAGGATCAAGAGTTGAAAGAGTCAGTTTCAGGCCCCTCCCATGCGACCCGACGCCTACTCAGGGGGGTACCACCCCACCTGAACCTTCTTGTTCCGGTTGCAGCCGTGCTGCGCTGGGGGACAAACGACACGTTGCCGACGTCCAAAACCACTCATACGAGGACCTACCAATCATGACTACGTCACGCATCCAAAGACACAATCAACGTACGTCCACTCAGTCCGTCGCCAGGCGGCAGTTTCTCAAGTCCGCAGCGGTAGCGGGGGCCGGGTTGACCGTGCTTCCCAGCGGCGTGCTGGTCGGCGCCGACGCACCGAGCAACAAGCTCAACGTCGCCCTGATTGGCGTCGGCGGCAGAGGCCGGGCGCACTTCGGGGCCGTCAAAGACGAAAACGTCGTTGCCTTGTGCGACGTGAACGAGCAATCGCTGGCCGGGGCCGCCAAGACGTTTTCCGACGCGAAGCACTACGTCGACTGGCGTGAGTGCCTCGACCAGAAAGGCATCGACGCGGTCGTCTGCAGCACGACCGATCACACGCACGCTTTTATTTCCAACTGGGCGCTGAACCGCGGAATGCACGTCTACTGCGAGAAGCCGCTGGCCAATTGCGTCGAAGAAGCCCGCGTGGTCCGCGCGAACTACTTGAAGAACAAGGACAAGGTGGCCACGCAGGTCGGCATGCAGCGCCGCTCCAGCCCGAACTTCGACCGCGTTCGCGAGGCGGTCATCGACGGGGCGGTCGGCACGCTGAAACACGTGCATGTCTGGGGTAACCGGCGCCACGGCCAAACGGCCTACCTGCCCGCGGCCGGCGATCCACCCGCGCACCTGAACTACGATTTGTGGATCGGCCCGTCGCCCTGGCATCCCTACAACCCGGGCTATTTCGGCGGATGCCTGAGGTGGAACATGTACTGGGACTTCGGAAGCTGGCAGGTGGGCGACATGGGCAGCCACACCATGGACCTGGCCTGGAACGCCATCGACGCCGGCGTGCCGACCGCGGCCGAGGCGTCCGGCGACCCCGTCAACTCCGACGTCGCGCCCAGCGCGCTGACCATGACCTTCGATCACCCGGCCAACGACTGGCGGCCGGCGATCAAAGTGACGTGGTACCAGGGCGCCGATAAGCCGAACACCTTGGAAGGCGGCGTCGACGTGTCGCGGATCGGTCACGGGGCACTGTTCGCCGGCGACAAGGCTTGCCTGGTGGCCGACTTCGGCCGAAACGAACTCATCCCCCGGGACAAGAACGCGGGCCTGGCACACTACAAACCGCGGCCGGCCGAGAAGCGGATTCCTCCGATTGGCGGGTTCCAGGCCCATTGGGTAAACGCCTGCAAGGGCGACCTGAAAACATGCAGCAACTTCGACTACAGCGGCACGATGATCGAGCAGTTGCTGCTGGGGTTGGTGGCCTTCCGGGTCGGCGAACGGATCGAGTACGACGTCCAGGCCGGCCGCGTGACCAACAACAGCGCGGCGAACGCCCTGTTAAGTCGCAAATACCGTGAAGGCTGGAAACTGGACGGTTAGTCGCCGCGGATGGCGAGGCCCGCACCGTCGCAGGAGAAAACCTTCGAGGACGCCGCCGGTGCGATTGCCGACCTTGTCGTACGTATGGCCACCTGCATCGGGATCAAGGCTTCTCGCCCTGCAACACGTTCTCTTGCGCAGAGGGCTCAATCGCCGCTGCCCTGAGAATCCAGGGGAATCGTTCCCGCCCGGCCGGCGGATCGTGGCCGTTGAGCCGGGCGGCCCAGTGCGGATCGCGGCAGTAGATCTTCACGCCCTGGTCCGACTCGAACAGCAGTTCGTACTCCGGCTCCGGCGGCGGGCCGTCGGTTACCAACAGCGGACGCCGCGAGTCGGCCGCGGCCGACAATTCCGCGTGTCCCACCCAGGTGTGCGGCCCCGCTTGCCACGACATCAGCCCCCGGTGATACAACGGGTGTATGATCTTCGACCACCGGACTGCTTCTTCGTAGGAGTCGGTCTGGAACGTGGTCGCGGCGCCGAACTGGCGGTTGAGCATGAAGACCGGCCGCGAGATGGGCCAACATGCGGCCAGGCAAAACAGGTAGCACGCCACGGTTGCCGGCACGAGCCAATAGTCGTTGTTCGCTCCGCGAACAAGCGTTTTTTTCGCGGAGCGAACACCGACTATCGCGCTTCGGCACGTTTGCAGCCACAAGATCGGCGGCACCATCAGCAGCGGGCCCAGATAGTGAATGTTCCGGCAGCGCACGCCGAGGATAATCAGCAGATAGCCGAACGCAACGGTGGCCACGGTCCGTTGCCAGGCGAGCAGTGCCCGATCGTCGCCGGCACCGACGCGCCGAAACGGAAGGATCAGCCCCAGCACGGGCAGCACGCCGCATCCCAGCAGGAAGTAGACAACGAACCACGGGGCGGAAGCCGTGGGACGAATCGGCGCGAAATAGCCCTCGAACGATTCGCACGTCAGCGTACCCCACCAGGCCGACAGCAACCCGTTGCTCCAACCCCAGGCGACGTAGCAGAGCACAACTCCCGAAACCGAAGCCGCCGCGGCCAGCGCGGCTTTGATCATTCGCCGCCGCGGGATCGGCTGCCAGGCAACCGCCGCCACGGCCGTCAGCACGAAGACAACCGGGCCGGCGTAGCTGGTCACCGACATCAGCACGATCATCAGCACCCAACCGGCAAGGTCCTCGCGGCGGAGGCAATCCAACGCCAGAACGAACAAGAGTATCAGCATGGCGTCGGGCACGCCGGGGCAGGCCAGATCGGTCATGTAAGGATAGTAGCCCGTGTAGAACGTGTACCATACGCTCGCCAGCAGAACCGCCGAAGCCAGAACGATTGCCTTGCGCCAATCGGGCCGCGCGCCGCGGGGGCCGGCCATGCCCAGCGCGACGAAAAAGATACCCAGCCACCAGACCCAATACGAGAGTCGGGAAGAGAATTCGACTTCACCCAGCAGCACCTGCACGCCGAGCGTCCAGTACGAATCGACCACCGCGGGATGGGCAATCACCGTACCGAAGCTCTCGGTGACGTCGATTTCCCAGTAGGGGATGAAGTGGTGCCGGAGACTGCGTGCCAACTCGAAGATCTCGGTCCCGTCGCCGTTAAAGCACTGCAACACCTGTTCCCGGGCGAACAGTGCGATCCCCGTGCCGACGGCGAGCAGTCCGATTAGAAGGCCGACGTTCCACTTACGACAGAGCGAGCGAATTTCGGCCGACGCAGCCCCGACGCCGCCGGCCGGCCAGAGCAACAGAACCGTCCACGCCATCCATGCAACAAGCAAGCTGCCGCGATGAATTCCCACGCTGTGACGCAACAACAGGCAAACCAGCACCAGCGCCGCCGAGTTGAGTGCCAGGCTCCACGCAACGGCACATCGGGAATCGCGTCGTTTGCGTACCGCGCAGAAGCCCAGCAGCCAGGGCACGGCAAACAGCAATAGCGTGGCCCCGACGGCCATGGCCGCGGCGGCGGCAAGCCGCGGCGCCGCGAACTGCCCGGTTGCCGCCGGATCGAGCCATGCGATTTGCCCGGCCGGCCGCCGATCGATCGTCGATGCGGCCCACAACCCGGCAACGTAAAGGATCGGCCCGGCGGCGATGACCGAGATCATCAACAACCACGCCCGGCTCGACGGTTTGGGAGAGGACATCGTGGGGAGTCTCGAATCGCAAGTCGGAAATCGGAACTCGGGGAAAAAGTGACGGCGGCGCCCCGAGTACCGAACAGACCCCGTCAATTATCCCATGGACTGGCGTTTTCAACAAGATTGAAGGGCATTCACTGAAGCTGCCTGGCAATCCTAAGGAGGTCATCCGCCAGCAGCTTCAGGAAAGGACACTTGTCGATTGCCGTGTGCGGATCAACGCACGGGAAGATGTTTCTCGCGAGGACGGTTTTCTTGTACTTTCCGCCGAGTATTCGTTTGAGGAACTTTGCCGGCGGTTCATGGAAATTGACCTGTTTGGGCGGTCGCCGCGTGATCTGATCTCGAACCTTCGACGGCCACCGCTCTGGATAGGCGAGTAGCCACGCCTCGACTTCATGCACGGCGAAATGCTGGCGAAACAGGTGTTTGAACTCGTCCGGGATCAGTCTGCGGATTTCCCGGCGAGCCTTGGTCACTTTTTCCGCAATCGTTGCACAACCGGAGAGATCGATTCGTGAAGGCGGCAACCCATAGAGGTCGACCAGCCCGACCGCGTAGTTCGCGTGACGCTCGCGCAGATAGAGTCCCAGCTTCGTGGGCAAATCATCCAGGTACTCGCTAACTCCCTGGAATTTCACGGCTCGAATTCCCACTTTGCCCCGCACTTTCGGATCGAGCCATTTGCGAAAGAACGCTGGCAGCGCCTGTTCCGTCTCACCTTCCACGAACAACGCGATTTGCCTTGCCCTTGTCCGAGCCCGTGCCATCCCCTACCCCTTCGTGTTAGCCACCGTCTTCAAGGTCGGCCATCGCTTCGTCTTCAGACGGCAGATCCGCGAACCGCTTATCGACGTCAGCGAGGGGTTCAACCGTCGGCATCGCGAGCGATTCCAGGTCGCCCCGCGTAAATAGACGTCCAAGCCGGTACTGCCGCAGCCATCCAGCAAGCGTTTGCTCGTCCAACGTGTACAAGTTCGTTTTTCCATCCTCCCAGTGGCACAACGTGACATGCGGTGACAAGTCCGAGAATGCGTCCAGGAGGTCGGGCGAGTGACTTGTCAGCACAATCTGCGTCTTTTCCGACGCGGCACTGGCATATTCCGCAATGATCGGAAGCATGCTGGGGTGCAATCCGACCTCGGGTTCGTCGATGGCGATCAAGGGGGGCGGCTCCGGATGAGCCAATACCGTCAGCAAGAACAGAAACCGGAGCGTGCCGTCAGACAGATCGGCTCCGGCATGAGGTTGGCTGCTCGATTTCCATTGCACCGCCAATTGAATCTGCTGCGCTGCTGCCGGCTGAAAGACCAACTGTTCGTATTCTTCGCCGAAACCGGCCTTCATGCCTTCGTCCACAAGGCCGCGAAATTCGCGGTCACCCGTATACAACGTATGGAGTAGCGTCACCAAGTTGCTGCCGTCGACAGCAAGTCTTTTCGCAAATTGCGTGGTGGCCGGTTTCCGCATAACCGAATCCCGTTCGGCACGAACGTCGTGATGAATCTGCCAGTTACGGATCCCGCGCCGGACCAGACGCGCCGTGCTGCTATCCGGCACGACGATTGCGTATTGCGATAGCAGCGTTTCGTTTGGTTCCGGTTCGTCAACCACGGGCATTGGGCCGGTGCCAGCCTTTCCGGAAAGGACGTGGGATCGGGTATCTTGCTGGAAAATGAAGTAAGGACTAGACACTTGCCCCGATTCGTGTTTATACCAGTTACCCAGCGACTCCTGCCCGATGTCGTACGCGCTTCCGCCAAGGATACGCGCCAGTTGCAGTTGATAGGTTAATGCGTCTTTGGCATGGTCACTCGGTCTGTGAACCGGGTCGACTCGCAGTGTCCATTCGAGCGATTTGGCTTGATAGTCCCAGAGAAGAGACAAGAATCCATCATTGGCCGCAACGGCGGACTCCAGGTGTCCTTTGGCTGATTCAGAGATCAACTCCAAACAACGAAGAATGTTGGATTTGCCACTCCCGTTGGGCCCAACCAGCAGATTGAGCCGGCCCGGCTGCCACGTAATATCGTAGAGAGAGCGAAAGCCGTGAATCTGCAGTTCTTGAATCGCCATGGTATCACCTATGGTAACTTAGAGAAGCTGTGACCCTGCGGTACTACGACTCCCGCAAAGGATCGCCACTTTGTTATTATCATAGCGTCTTCTGGGATCGGCGACAGCCGAACGATCAGGCGACCTGCCCGCCGGACCTGCACAGCGAAGTGATCCGCGCGAGCCAACGCACGCCGAAACACCACAGCGAAGTCCTTCTTGTGCTTGCCCCCTCATTGTCGGGGGCAGGTATCTCAATGCCCGCGTCCGGCGCGCTAGTAGTCTGTCACGGAGAAACACTCTACGACGCCTGCAACCCCGCGACGACCGTTTCGAGGAACTCGCGGGCACGCCGGGCCAAGACGTCGATGCCTTCGGGTGTCTGCGGTCGCGCGACCAGCGGCGCGAAAATGTTCTCGCAGCACAGGGGCATCTTCAAACCGGTGAAGGCCACCGGCCGCAGCAGCCGGTAGTGGTCGATTTCGCCGAAGCCCGGGCCGCAGTCCTGGTCACTGGGCCAGTTGCGATGGTCCTTGATGCAGAAGCTCCGCACCACGTCGGCGCACTTGAGGACGTCGGGGATCGGGTCTACGTTCAGGTAGTCCATCACGTTGCCGGCGTCGTAGTTGACCATCACGGCCGGGTCGGCGACCTGGCGGACGATCTTCGCACAGGCCTCGCCCGTGCCGGTCGAACCGCCGTGCTGCTTGACCACGATCAGAACGCCGTGGTCCCGGGCCACGGGCCCCAGCCTCTTGAACCGCTCGAGCCAGATCTTCTCGTTGCCGCCCTCGGTATGGCCGAAGGTGAGCAGTTGCGGGATACCGGCCGCCGCGGCCTGTTTGATGCGGTTGGTGAGCACCTCCAGGGCGTTGGGTGCCTCGGGGTAAATGATCGAGAACATCATCAGCGGTTGGAGGCCGGCGTCGCGACAGCGTGCGCCCAACTCCTTGGCCTTCGCCGGCGTGGCGTCCATGGGCATGACCGGCACCCGTTGGCCGCCCGGGGTCTCTGCATGCCGAGTCCCCCAGGCCACGTACTCGTAGCCTGCCGCCTTGATTCCCTTCAGTGCGCGCTGAAAAGGAAACTGTCCGTACGGCAGCGTCATGCAGGCGATTTGAAACTGCGTCGGCTTTCCTTGCCCGGCGGCCCGAGCAGCCACCACCGGGGCAGCCACCACCGGGGCCAGTCCGCAAAACGCTGCGCCGGATACCGCCGCCGCACCCATTTTCAACAGCAACCGGCGATCCATACCTGATCGGCCCATACCTGATTGGCCCATACCCGATTGGCAGGTGGATTCGTTGACAGACATGACGGACCTCCCAAAGGACAATCGATCCACGAAACGTGCGCCGCCATTATGGCCGATTCGCAACGCGGTCTGCAACCCACCAGCCGGCCCGCTACGGATAGTTGACTTTCGCCAGGAAGTTGGATAGAGTGTTCGACTAAGGGGGTGGCCGGCAAATAGCTTTCCGTTTTCTATCAGGTCGTTTAACCCGAAGCCGTAGGCGTAGGCCATTGGTTACGCGGCTCCTTCACGGAACAACCGTCGCCTTCGGCTTAGGGTTAAACGAGAAAGTCATTTGTCGGTCTCCCCCGGGGAACCACAGGCTGCGGGCCGATGCCTGGCCAAACCGGAATCTCACCATTTGGGGATAAGCCATGAGAATCTACGGTCACTCCCTGGCCGCTCTGGTGGTGTGTCTGGCCGCGGGCCTGGCCGCGGCCGCAGACCGCCCGGAGCCGGAGTCAATCTCGCCCGGCGACCCAATCTCGCCCGGCGACCCAATCTCGCCCGGCGACCCAATCTCGCCCGGCGACACGGTCGTCGAGCTTTTCAACGGTAATGACCTGACGGGCCTGTACACCTGGCTGAAAGGTCCGGGGCGGAACAACGATCCGCGGAAGGCGTTTACCGTTCAGGATGGAATGATCCATGTGTCCGGCGAGGGCATGGGCTACGTCGCCACGCAGAGAACCTACAAAGACTATCATCTTGTCGTCGAATACAAGTGGGGCCGGAAGGCCGACGGCTCCGGGTACGTTCGCAACGCCGGCGTGCTGTTGCACGGCACCGGCCCTGACGGCTCGCACCCAAGCGGAGTCTGGATGGCGTCGCTGGAGTGTCAGCTTGCCCAGGGCTGCGAAGGGGATTTGATCGTCATTCGCGGCGAGAATGACAGCGGCAAGGTGATCCCCATCGACATTTCCTGCGAAACCACGATCGCCGCCGACGGCAAGACGCGCTGGAAGCGGCGCGGCAAGAAAGTCAAGTACAACGGGAAGCAGTTCTGGTGGTCCAACCACGAACCGTTCTTCAAAGAGAAGCTGGACACCCGCGGCAAGAACGACGTTGCCAGTCCCAAGGGCGAGTGGACCAGGGTCGAGTGTATCTGCGCCGGAGACCGGGTGACCGTCAAGATCAACGGCGTCACGGTCAACGAGGCGTTGGAGGTCTGGCCCACCTCCGGCAAGATCCTCCTACAGAACGAAGGTAGCGAGATCTACTATCGCAAGTTTGAACTGCATCCTTTGAAGAAGTGAGAATATGGGACCATCAACTCATTCATCGCTCGGAGGAACTTGACATGGCAGAACAGACGGCCTCGACGCGGCGCGACTTTCTGAAGGCCTCGACCCTGGCGGCGATGTCCACCGGGACCATCGCCCGGGCGCGGGACGCGGCGGCCGCTCCGCACGTCGGCGGCAGCGATCTGTTGCAGGTCGGGCTGATCGGCTGCGGCGGACGCGGAACCGGCGCCGCCTCGCAGGCACTGGCGGCCGATGAGAACGTGAAACTCGTCGCCATGGCCGACCTGTTTGAAGACCGCCTGCAAAGCAGCCTGGCCAACTTGAAGAAACGCGAAGAGATCGCCGCGAAGATCGACGTACCGCCCGAGCGGCAGTTCGCCGGCTTCGACGCCTACAAGGAGTTAATCGCCGCCGGGGTGGACGTCGTGCTGCTGGCCACGCCGCCGCAGTTTCGTCCGGCGCACCTGAAGGCGGCGGTCGACGCGGACCTGCACGTCTTTGCCGAAAAACCCGTCGCCGTGGATGCACCCGGCGTACGCTCCGTACTGGCAACCTGCCGGGAGGCCCAACAGAAGGGCCTGTCGGTCGTCTCCGGGCTCTGCCTGCGGTGTTCCTACGGCTTCCGGGAGGTCGTCAAGCGGATCCACGGCGGCGCGATCGGCCGGGTGACCATGCTGCAAGCGAACGACTATCGCGGCACGATCTGGCTCCGCTCCCGCCAGCCCGACTGGACCGACATGCACTGGCAGTGCCGCAACTGGTACTACTTCACCTGGCTCAGCGGCGACTTCAACGTCGAGCAGCACGTCCACTTCCTCGACGTCTGCGCCTGGGTCATGGGCGGGAAGTATCCGGCACGGGCGATCGGGATGGGCGGCCGCCAGGTCCGCACCGGCCCCGAATACGGCAACATCTTCGACCATCACGCGGTGGTCTACCAGTACGACGATGGTACAAGGTTCATCAGCAACACCCGACAGATGCGCGGATGCAAGAACGACATGTCGGCGCACGTGGTCGGCACCGAGGGCGATGCCTCTTTCCGCGAGCGGCGCGGCGGACTGACGGTCACCTCCGGCGGACAGCAGTGGGTCTATCGCGGGGACGACAACAACATCTATCAGACCGAGCACGACGAAATGTTCGCCGGCATCCGCAGCGGCAAGCCGATCAACAACGGCCGGTACATGGCCCACAGCACCTTGCTGGCGATCATGGGCCGCATGGCCACGTACACCGGCCAGGAGATCACTTGGGAGATGGCGATGAACTCGATGGAGGACCTCGCGCCCGAGAAATACGAGTGGGGCCCGGCACCGAAAGTCGAGATCGCCGTACCGGGAGTGACGAAGTTCGTGTGAGGCAACTCGCAAGGCTCAACGGGGCCACACACCCACGGTAAAACCTTTTTTGTTGAGGAACAGTCCATGAAACGGCGTGACTTCCTGAAGACCGCGGCCGCCGTGGCCGCGCCACTGGTGATTTCCCGACACGTTCTGTCCGCGCCCGGGCAACCTGGCGCCAACGATCGCATTCGCATGGCCGGGATCGGCATCGGCGGCCGCGGCTCCGGCGTCCTGGGAGAGTTCCTCGGCCAACCCGACGTGCAGTGCGTGGCCGTCTGCGACGCGCGGGCCGATCGTCGCGCGCGTGTCAAGAACATGGTCGACTCCAGGTACGGCAACGAGGACTGCGTGGAGTATCGCGACTTTCGCGATCTTCTGGCCCGCGACGACCTCGACGCCGTGCTGATCACCACCGGCTCCAACAACCACGCGATGCTCTCGATGTACGCTGCACGGGCCGGCAAGGACGTGTACTGCGAGAAGCCCTGCACAAAGACCATTGCGGAAAGCCTCGCGCTGGCCGAGACGTTCCGCCGCGCCGGGCGCGTTTTCCAAGGCGGCATGCAGCGGCGAAACGTGCCCAACTTCGAGTTGGCGATCGCCCTGGCGCGAACCGGAAAGCTCGGCAAGCTCCACACCGTCCATGCCCATCCCGGCGGAATGAGGACCCGAACCAGCGGTTGGCCCACGCCCGAGCCTGAGCCACCCAAAGAGGAGGTCGATTGGGACCTGTTTCTCGGCACCGCGGCCTGGCGCCCGTTCAGCCGCGGCTTGCTGAATTCCGGTTTTGAGAAAGGCGGGGGGCTGGTCGGCGGCGGCGTCCTGGAATGGGGCTCCCACTGCGTCGATATGTGCCAATGGGCCAACAACGCCGACGATACGGTCCCGGTCGAGTACTACCCGATCGGTGCCGACGGCCGGGCCGGCGCGCTGTACGCCAACGGCGTGAAGCTGGTCCTGCGCCACGACGGCTGGCTGCCGCTGGGCTCGTGCCCCGTCCGTTTCGAAGGAGACGCCGGCTGGGTGGAAACGGGCGACAGCCGCAAGTTTGGTGTCAGCTCCCAGACGCTGCTGGCGTCCGGTCCGTCCGGAGAAATCGGCGGCCGGCCGCACGTTTCCCACGTCCGTGATTTCCTCAACTGCATCAAGTCGCGGGGCAATCCGCGAGTCAACGCCGACGTGGCCTGCCAGTCGCACATCGCCTGCCACGCCGCCAACATCGCGATCTTCCTGGGCCGCAAGCTCGCTTACGACCCCAAGAAAAACGAGTTCCTCGGCGACGAACAGGCCAACCGTCTGCGCGCGGAGGCCGCACGCGAGCCGTGGCGCACGTATTAGCGCCGGTGCAGCAGTCATGAGCCATGTGGATCTCAACGGAACGCGGGACTTTGGAATTGGGAGTAGATCAGCCATGTTCAGGACACGATATTTTGCAGTGTGTGCCGTTTTGATCGCGGCGGCCGGATTTCTCACGACGGCCGCGCAAACCTCTGCCGGGGCGGCCAACGACAAGAAACCGGCCGGCGACCAGGAAGCCAAGTACCTTGTCGTTCTCCGGTCGGACGCTCCGGCGGCCGAGAAAGCGCTCGCCTGCAAGGGATTGGCCATCTACGGCGGCAAGGATGCCGTGCCCTCGCTCGCTCCATTGCTGGCGGACGAGCAACTCGCTTCCTGGGCACGCATCGCCTTGCAGACGATTCCCGACCCGGCCGCGGAAGACGCGTTGCGCCAGGCCATGGGCAAGCTCCGTGGCAAACTGCTGATCGGGGTCATCAACTCAATCGCCGTGCGCCGCGACGCGAAGGCCGCCGACGGGCTGATCGAGCGGCTAAAGGACGCCGACCCCGAGGTCGCCGCGGCCGCGGCCGTGGCCTTGGGTCGCATCGGCGGCCCGGAAGCCATGAAAAACCTCGAAGCATCCTTGGCCGACACGCCGGCCGCGGTCCGCTCGGCCGTGGCCGAAGGCTGCATCCGCTGCGCCGAGAAGCTTCAGGCCGACGGCAACGGCGATCAGGCCGTGAGATTGTTCGACGCCGTCTGCAAGGCGGAGGTGCCCAAGCAGAGAATCGTCGAGGCAACCCGCGGGGCCATCCTCGCCCGGGGGTCGGCCGGAGCACCGTTGCTGGTCGAGCAGTTGAGGTCGCCGGACAAGGCCCGGTTTGCCATCGGACTGCGCGTTGCTCGAGAGCTTGCCGGCCGCGAGGCGACCGAGGCGTTAGCGGCCGAACTCCCACGGACGACTCCGCAGCGGCGGGCCCTGTTGATCCTTGCCCTGGCCGACCGCGGCGATACCGCTGCGCTGCCCGCGGTGCTTAGAGCGGCCAAGAGCGGCTCGGAAGAGGTGCGCAGCGTCGCGGTCCGCGCACTGGGGCGATTGGGCGATGCCTCCTGCGTGCCGATGCTTCTTGAAGCGGCATTGAGTGCCAACGCGGAACTGTCGCAAACCACCTTGAGTGTGTTGGCCAACGTGCCGGGCAAGGAGGTGGATGAGGACGTGATCGCGCGACTGGCAAAGGCCGAAGGCAAGGCGCGGCTGGTCCTGATCCAATTGGCCGGCCTGCGGTCCATTCGCGCGGCGGTCCCCCTCCTCCTGAAGGCCGCCGACGATCCCGACGTCCGGGTCCGCTCGGCGGCGCTGATTGCCTTGGGGAACACCATTGCCCCGGGCGACCTGCCGGCGCTGATCGCGCGGGTAGCGGGCCGACAGGATCCCGACGAGGCGGCCGCGGCCGTCAAGGCGGTTGGGGCCGCGTGTCAGCGCATGCCGGACCGCGAAGCGTGCGCCGAACAACTGGTGGCCGCCCTGTCGTCGTCACCCGTCGCGGCGAAGTGCCGGTTCCTGGAAGTGCTGGCCGCCGTGGGCGGAACCAAGGCCCTGCAGACGGTCGCCGCGGCCGCGAAAGACAGCCAGCCGGAAATGCAGGATACCGCCAGCCGTTTGCTGGGCGAGTGGATGACGATGGACGCGGCGCCGGTGCTCTTGGATTTGGCCAACAACGCTCCGGAGGAAAAGTACAAGATCCGCGCCCTTCGCGGCTATATCCGTCTCTTGCGGCAGTTCCCCCTCGCGAACGAGCAGCGGGCCGAGATGTGCCGCATCGCGATGGAGACCGCCGAGCGAGACGACGAGAAGAAGTTGGTCCTCGAGGTGCTCGAGCGTTATCCCAGCGTGGAGATGCTGCGGCTGGCGGTCGAAGCGGTCAAGGTCCCGTCGCTGAAAGACGAGGCCACCGCAATCTCGTTGTCCATCGCCCAGAAGACCCGCGTGGAGCCCGCCGAAATGCGAAAGCTGCTGACCCACTTGAGCTATACCCCGACGAAGGTCGAGATTCTCCGGGCCGAATACGGGGCCGGGAAGCAAAGCAAGGACGTGACCGAGATCCTCCGCCGACACGTCGGCGATTTTCCGGTGATCGTGCTGCCCGGCACAAGCTACAACGCCGGCCTTGGCGGCGACCCGGCCCCCAGGGTCCCCAAGGAGTTGAAGATCCAGTACCGGATCAACGGCAAGCCGGGCGAGGTCTCGCTGCCGGAGAACGCCATGATCATGCTCCCCGTACCGAAATAGGTTACCCTGCAATCCAATTCCTACCTTAGTAACGGTCAAGACTTTACTGTCGTACAGTCGTTGATCGCTCCGCGATCAAAACGTAAGTTCGCGGAGCGAACAACGACAATAACCTTAACCCCTGAAAGGACCTCTCATGACAACCTGCAAGACTCTCTCGATGGTACTGCTGAGTTTCACCACCTTTTTCTCGACGGCGGCCGGCGCGGAAGACAACCGCCCGCCCGCGGGTTTCACCTCCTTGTTCAACGGCAAAGACATGACCGGTTGGAAAGCAGACCCGGAAGGCCACTGGAAGGCCGATGGCGGCGTCATGGTCTACGACGGGAAGGCTAAGAACCTCGTCAGCGAAAAGGCGTTCGGCGACTTCATCTTGCTGATCGACTGGAAGATCGAGAAAGGCGGCAACAGCGGCATCTTCCTCCGCGGCGAGCCGCAGGTGGAGATCTGGGACAGCCAGAGCATGGGCTCCGGCGGCATTTATCCGCAGCACCACAAGCCGCTGAAAGTCGCCGACAAGCCGGTCGGCCAGTGGAACCATTTTGAGATCAAGGTCGAAAGAGGGTGCGTCACCGTGCATCTCAACGGGGAACTGGTACTCGACAAGTTCGAATGCAAGTTCAGCAAGCCGGCCGGACCGCTCGTTTTCCAGCACCACGGCACGCCGCTGTGGTTTAAGAACATCTACCTCAAGGAACTGAAGTAGGCTGAATGGGCCGCGGCGTCGCGCATCCCTTGTGGTGTAGAAATGGAGACAGACATGGTGAGGATCTCGGGTGCGATGTTACGCGTGGTGCGCGGATCGATTCGCGCCATGCGCGTCCTTGATGCGGATTTCTTCCGCGTCACTGGGCCAGCAAGAGCACGAAATCCCGGGCCGGCACCTCCATTTTCAGTTCGCCCAGCACTTTGAGCTTTTCAACCTGATACGGCGCCTCGCCCGCCTGGCGGCAGGCACTTAGCAACTGGCGGACCTCGGTCGGATCGGTGATCTTGCCGATATCGAACTGTTGGAGTTGCATCTTGAGAGCCGCCAGTTCCGGGGATGACTCGAGGTCGTACAGCTTCGATCCCGCTTTCAGGCCGAGAGTTTTCGGGTCGATGCCCAGACGTGCCGTTTTCGCTTTTCGCGACAGGTTGAATACCTGAAGCAACGCAGTGCCGGGCCGTGTCCATACGCTTACGATCACGTCCTCCTCGTCGGTAGCAACCAACTTCTGCTTCCAGTAGGGATGGTAACGAACGTCGTCTTTGGCGATACCCCAATGCGTGCGGAGCCATTGTTGGGCGCGGCCCCGCGAGACGGAGTGCAACTCCACGCCGGTGTCGAACATCCAACACCAGCCGCAAACCTGACGGGCCATGCGATTAAGAGGCCCTTTCGCCGTGCCGCCGCCGCGGCCGACCTGATTCATCGAAATCGGCACGAGTCCGTACTTCTGACTGCGGCCGATCGCACGAAAGAGAACGGCGGGCGCGGTGTCGATGTAGTCGTTTGTCGCGGTCGGCGCCCGGTCTTCGCCGAACATAGCCACCTGGCAGAAGCTGATGGCGTGCGGGGCCATGAAGTTCGAAGTGTGGACCCACACAAAGGGGGCCACATCGCGGTCTATGAACGTCTGGCGCACGCGGCGCATGAACGACCGCTGCCGCATCAGGTTCACGCTGGGGCGGATGCTGCCGTCGGGCATGAGCTTGCCCGAACCGTTGAACACGTTCTTGTCCATGGGGAAATAGGCCTCGTCGAAATAAACGCCCCTCACGCCGAGATGCTTCACCCACTTGTCAAAGTGCCATACGAAGAAGTCCTGGTAGCTTCGGGTCGGGGCGAGGTGGAACCAACCGCCGGGCGGATAGATTCGCCAGTCACCGGGAAACAACGTGGCGAACGCCTTGGAGCGGTAGCCCTCGAACAGCATTTGAGCGTTTTGGAAGGGGCAGTTGATCACACCGTCGGGCGCGGACGATAGCTTGTCCACCTTGCCTTGTGCATCGGCCGAAAGCCGCTGGAGCACTTCGGGTGGCTTTCCGCCGGCAGGCACATCTACCCCGAGAACCTTCAGCAGTCCGGCCGTATCGTGCAGGCCCAATCCGCCGCCGTGTCCGGCGCCGTAGAAGAAGGCGATCTCTGCGTCGCAGAGCCGTCCGTAGTGGAGCGAGGGGTTGCGCCAGCCGCGCGGCAAGGGCTTGACCGGCGTGGCGATCAAACCGAACTGCACGTTCTGAAGTGCCGGCAGCGACCCCGATCGGCTAACGAGGTTCACCTGCAATTCGACCTCCCCGTCACGACGCCGGAGTTCAACGCAGGGGAAATCGTCGCCGACCGCCCAGTTGTGATCGTTGTCGGCAAACCACTGCAAGGCCCGGTCGTCGTCGCTGAATCCCACGTAGGGGATGAACTCGGCGAAGTTCTTCGATGTCCAGAAGGGTTCTCCGGAAGCCTCGTCGGCCACAAAGTCGATCGCCCCCGACCAGCCACCGGCCGTTGTATGATAGTACATCGCATGCTCGGGGCGAACGGCCATGCTGAGGTAAACGCGGTCGACCTTCACGTCTTTGCCCTTCGGAGCGATCGAAAGGTCGTAGAAGACCATGCCGTCGAACTCCAACCGGCCTTGAACCTTGGCCACGAGTTCGTCCGACTCGTACTTGCCCTCAAAGGTCACTTCGGTTTCCGAGGCCCGGCTTACGCGAACGTCTCCCACGGGTCGGCAGGCCGATGTGCCTTGCCGCGTCTGGACCTTCAGGACGATCGGACGGGCCAGCATTTGGGCCCGCCGCGACGTAACGGCCGCGGGAAACGGACCGGCACTGAAGTCGTAGGTGCGACCCCAGACGGTGATCCGCTTCCCCAGGACGCGAATCGGCTCGAAATCGGGGTCCACGGTAAAACGATTGCCGATGGTGTTGTTCCACCAATGGAACGTCTTTTTCAGGTCGACCACTTGAAACTCTTTTGTATTGGCATCGAGCACACGGCCGGCACTGTCGAGGAATTTGAACGTCGCCTCGTAGCCCCCGACGGTTAGGTTCTTCGGCAACCACAAGTAACCTTCGACCTGATCGTACTCGAACTGTGTAACAGCGGCCTCCGCAATCGTCTGCGTGAGCTTTCCTTTCGGTGTGATGGTTACACGTACTGCGGCAAGCTGCCGGCGCCGCGGATAGTCGAGCACATCGGCCCAATAGCGAAGCGCCTTGGCCTCGGGAGCGTAGTTAACGGCCGCCGGGAACGGTGTTTCGTGCTCGCGCGGCGGACGTCCGCTGGGCTTGAGTCCCGGCTTGAACTGCCACTGGCCCTCGAACAGGACCTTTCCGCCGGGCCCGGCCACGCCGAGCTTCATTGTCCGAGCCTCGTCAGCCGCCGGCAGCGACCTGCGCAGCGCCAGAGGTTTACGCTCACCCGGCTTGAGGTCGATCGTGCCGCCCGCCTTTGTGCCATCGACTTCGACGTCGGCCCGGAATGTGCCGCCCGCGGTCCCGCCCAAAACCTGCAGCGTCAAATCAACCTGATTGTCCAGCAGTCGGTCGACGCCCAGGACCTGGAGGGCGGCCGCATCGCCGCCCATTACCCAGCGGGCATGCAGCGGCACGTTCTTGTACCAACCGCCGGTAAACGGCCAGGAACGCTGGGGCCAGGCAATTCCCACCATGCCACGCCAGACCTGCCCCGGTTTGATTTCGGGCATGCTCAAATCCTTGGCCGCGATGGAAATCTCTCCGTCCCAGTACTTGCCGCGCTCGAAGCGATTCTTGAATTCCCAGTTACCGTTCCACCCCACCGACGTCGAGCCAAGTTCCGGGTGCTGGAGATTGTCGAAAACGGCCCCATAGGCGTTGCCGATGAACTGATAGGCCCAGGTCTTCGCGTCGGGAACCGGCGGCGTGAGCCACAACTCGACTTGATGCGAATCCATGTATACCGGCTCGTCGCGCTGACGGTAGCGTCGCGTGGGCACCATGCCCGGCAGCAGCTTGCAGCGAAAAGCGAGGTACAGCCTCTCGGCGTCGTGCTTCACGTAGATCACGCCGCCGGGCGGAGTGAGCAGACTGCTCTGCGGCTGAATCAGGCCGGTGACGGCAGCCGCGTCGGCCCATTCTGCGTCGTCGATCTTCCCGTCAATCGTCGGCGGGTTCTCGGTCGCCGGAATAAGGAGCGTCGGCTGTTGCGCCGCCGGCGTCTCAACAGAGAACAACAACACCGAGCCCAGCCATGCGATCATTGCCACTTTGTATGATTGTCGTTTCGCCATGGTAATGCCTTTCTTCGAGTTGGGCGCCCGGGAACCATGATAGCAGGTCGGTGGTTGTTCGAGCAACTGCGGTATCTGGCTCCAAGCCGTCCAGTACTCTCACTTGCAGCAACCTGCCCTATTGCCACGCGGCGAGGCCCGTCAGCGACTATTTGGAAATCTTCGCTGTCGTGATGCGGCTTCGGGTCGAGCGACAAACTGATCCGGCCGTCGTCCTCTTGAACCACGATCAGTCGTGGCTGTTGCTCGACGATCTCGAACGGGTTGTCTCGGCGGTCGCACACCGCCTAGCGCGCGGAGGTGTGTCGGACCCGAGCACGTTAGGGCTCGTTCCACTCGGATGTAAAACGGCCTTCGGATGGGCGGACACTCGCACGAAGCAATGCGTGAGGGTCTCGAAAGACCGAGATCGACCTTGGCGGGCTTAGGCTGCCTGCCCCCAGTTGCCCCAAGGACCGTTTACCGGTTGACCGGCGTGTCAAGTTCTGCTCCGGTCAACCTGCTTCGGTCGCCCCCTATGGAACGCAAGAATTGGTGGCCCCACACACTTTTCCCGGATTTCCGCGAAGAAACGCCGTTTTAACCCATCGCCGAAATGCGGCTACCGTTTGACGTGACAACCGGTCGCTTTGCCGCTACAATGGTCAGTGAGTTATCCCGTCTAACAATTATTTCAAGAGGTTATCAGCATGAGTTCATCGAAGACGTTCGCCCTGTCGATCGCGTCCCTTCTGGCGCTGTTTGTCTTGAACCCGACGTTTGCGGAAGAGGCCCGCAAGCGCCCGCTCGCCGGCGCCGATGAAACAACGCCTTCACGCAGCCATTACTTCTCATGGATCAACAACACAAACGAAGGATCGACCGAGGCGCAGACCCTGGCGAATCTCGATTTCTTCAAGTGGATGCACGATGAGTACGGCATGGAACTCGACATCTACGCCTTCGACGCCGGCGTGATCGACGCGCCGCGATACTACGGAAGCATTACGTCCGACCGGTTCAAGGAGAATTTCCCCAACGGGCTCGACCCCATCTATGAAAAGGCCAAATCGTTCGGCTGCCGCCTCGGCGTTTGGCTCGGCCCCGACGGGTTCGGCGATACGCCGGAGGAGGAAAAGGCACGAACCGAGATGCTCGTCAAGCTCTGCCGCGATTACGACTTCCACCTCTTCAAGGTCGATGCGGTCTGCGGTCAGCTTCGCGACGAGAAGCAAAAGGCGTTCGTCAATATGCTCATCAAGTGTCGCGAGTTCTGTCCCGATCTGATCGTGCTCAATCATCGGCTGAATCTCGGGGACGGCGTGCCGTACGTGACCACGAAACTCTGGGGGGGCGAGGCGTACATCGATGTGTGGCGAGCCAACCGGTCGGCCGCGACGCACAATCGGGCATGCACCGTCACGCTCGGAATTCCGCCGATCGGAGAAAACGGACGGCCCCGGCGCCTGCTCGAAGATCACGGCGTCTGCCTATCGTCGGAACTCGACTACTGGGAAGACGACCTGTTCATCCAGGCCTTTTCGAGAAACCTGGTCCTGGGGCCGGAGCTTTACGGCAGCCCCTGGTTCCTGCGAGACGACGAGTACCAGAAACTGGCGCGGATCTACAACCTCTGCCGTACCTATCGCGATATCATTGTCGACGGCGTGCTTCTGCCGGAAGAAACTTACGGTCCTTCCGCCGTCTCGCGCGGCAGCGATAGCACCCGAATCGTCGTGCTTCGCAATCCCACGTGGGAACCGGCCACGTATACGGTGAAGCTCGACGAGTCGATCGGCCTGAAGCACGACGGTCCGATTGAAACGCGGCGACTGCACCCGTCCGAGGAGATTCTCGGCACTTTCAAGCGAGGCGAGTCGGTGAAAGTTACCGTACCGGCGTTTCGCGGTTTGGTCATGATTGCCTCGGGCGAGCCGTCGAAGGAGTTGGGCATCGCGGGTTGCGATTACGAAGTGGTTCGCGACGTGCCGGGCAAACCGGCCGTTATCAAGCTGCTGGGCATGCCCGGGACGACGGCAAACGTCACGCTGCCACCGCAGCCACGCTCCTTTGCCAAGGCGACGCTCGACGGGCGTGACGCCGCCGAACTGCTGCGCGGCAAGGCGATCGAAGTATCATTTCCCGGCAAGAGGCTTTCGACCGCGTGGCATCGCAAGCTGAGCGATCTTGTCCCGTGCGACGTACCGGCGGATGCCATGTCGCTCTACGAAGCGACGTGCTACGCGGCCGATAACAACGCACTGGAGCTTCGCACGAAGCTCCGCAGCGGCCCGACGAGAATTCCGCAAGTGAAGAAGGCTCGTGACGCGTTCTTCAATCAGAGACTCCTCGTCGAACGGGGCGTGTCGGACCGCTACCTGTTCGACGGCGACCTGGAGACGTTCTTTCGACTTCGTACGCGACCGATCTGGGGCGGTGCGTTGCGCGTCGACTTGGGCGAGTTGACCGAGATCGACCGGATCGTACTACGACGCGCCGATGACGCGTTCAAGCCGCAGACGGCGCAGGTATCGGCCGATTTGAAGACGTGGATCGACGTTCCCGTCAGCAGCCAAGCGGAAACGCCGGCCACGGCAACCGTCCTCAGGCGAAGCTACACGGTCGGCAAGGAGTGGATCGACATCGAAACCAGCCGGCTGACGATTGAGCTTCCCAAAGACGCGCCGGCCATTCGCTACGTCCGCATCCCGGGCGCGGCGGCCAACGTGGCCGAGATTATCGGTTACCGCGACGGTCGGCCGGTCGACTCGCCGGCCTGGCGAGCGTCGAACGCATTCGCCGCGTACGAGCGGGCACCGGCCAAGCTGGCATGGCAGGGCCGCTTCACGCTCGACGAGGCGGCCAAGGGCTCGTACCTGGTCGTCGCCTGCATCGGCGAGCACGGTCGCGACGGAGCCTATGCCGCGCTTCGCATCGGCGATCGGCCGATCGGTGCTCCGCGACGCGCGGTCTCGTATCCGGCCAACCCCTGGGAGTACGGCAACAATCGCGCTCGCGCCGGTTTGAGTTACTTCTTCCCGGTGACCGACGACATGATCGGCAAGCCGCTCGACGCGGTCGTGTTGCAGTTCGAGTCGGAAGACACACGTCAGGAAGTCGAACTCGGCCAGATCGCGCCGCAAGCGTGGATCACGGCCTATCCGACGCCGCATGAAGAAAAAGCGTTGGTGCTGGAAGAGTAGGCGACTGGCAGCAATCGTGTGCCGCGAACCGCGCCTTACCACTTCTCGTCGTACTTCGTCCAGAGCAAATCACCGAGGTTCCAGTAGGCTTGCGTGGCCTCGAAACATGACTCCCGGGTCTTCTGCGTCAAGTACGCGTGGGCCTTGGCCGGGTCTCTGGCCAGGAGCTTGGCGGCAGTCTCCGCAGTTTCCTTCTCGGCGGCGAGGAACTTCTCTTGCAGCGGGTCGCGCACGGCGGCCACGTCGACGCGCATCTCGCCCCAGCGTTGGGCCGCCAGCGTGGCTACTCGGTTGTATGCCCACCATGCCGAGCGCCGGCTGAAACCGGTCGTGCGTCCGTCCGTCTGGTAATCCCGCGGCAGGTCCGTGACGCCGGCGTAGAGCGGCACGTAAGTCGTCATGGCCGGGTTGCCGTAGCCGAACCAGACCACGCCGCCGACCGGATCGGGCAGCCATGACCGCGACTGGGTAACCGTCACGTACATGCAATACCATCGGGCCATCGGCCGCTCACCACGCCAGCCCCAGCCGCCGTTGATCTTCAATAGCCTGTTCATCTCGTACGGCATGAACGGATTGGCCAGCGGGCTCTTCACCGTCTTGCCGTCTTCGTCGGTCACCGTGAGGTCCTTCACCACGTCGAAGTCGGTGCCCTCGAACGTGTCGCGAAACAGCTCCATGATCTTCTCGGGGCCCAGCGGCTTCTCGGGTTTGACGGAGAAGGGAAACTCGTTGCTGTTCGCGTGCAACTGAAGCGACGGAGCCAGCAGGTCGAGCACCCGCCATTCGCGCCGGGTGGCCGCGAAACTCATGCGGCTTTCCGGGTCGTACGCCTGCCAGAACTTCAGCGGCCGGCCGCTTTTCGGGTCCCAGTAGCCGCGGGATTGGGCAACCTTCTGCACGTTGTCCGACGCCATGAAATAGTCCGGCTTGGCGAGATCTATTTCTCCGATCCGCGCCGCGTTGGCCACCACCGAGACGTGGTCGTCGGGCACGCGCCGGGCCACCCAGACGGCTCCGACCACGTCCTTGCCGGGTCCCACGATTTCCATCAACCAGACTTCCCGTGGATCGGCGATGGTCAAGGCTTCACCCGCGTCGCACCAGCCGTGCTTCTCGATCAGCTTGCCGCCGATGCGGATGGCTTCCCGCGCGGTGCTTGCCCGCTGGAGCATCAACCGGGTTAGCGCCGCGCAGTCGATCAACCCCTTGTCGCTTTGCAGTTCATCGCGACCGCCGAAGGTCGACTCGCCGATGGCCAACTGCCGTTGGTTCATCACCGCGTAGCCGGGCGCGAGGTAGCCGAACGTCTCGGCGACCTGGGGGATCTTACCGGCCGGTTGGCGGCCATATCGCTGCATGGGTCCGCTGTCGTCGTCGCGTCGTTTGGTCAGCAGCCACCGGGAGCCCGGTTTGTGTTTCGCACCGGGGACGACGACGATCTGCGAACCGGTTCGGTGGCTGTCGCAGGTGTGCGAGGTCATCACCGATCCGTCTGCCGACGCCTTCTTGCCCACCATGATCGATGTACACGCGCGGGTCTGCTCGGCGACGAAGGTCCAGAGGAATCCAAGCGACAACAGTGCAGCGGTCATCATCGTTCTTCGCACGGGGTTTCTCCTTGTCGGGTCGGGCTGATGCGGGGATGAGGGAGCGTACGCATACCATATATTATGGGTTCATTTGCCGCGACGTGCGGGGCAACGACAGCCGCATGGGCAGATAGCCCCCCGGTACAATCGTCAGAATCCTAATTCGTAGAGTGCGCGGTGGTCCACGGAGTTTCGCCCGCCCGGCGATGCACTTTCGGACCGCCGTTCACAACTCGGCTCATCCCTCGGCGATTTGCGCCGCACATCCTCGCCAGCCCACCTGGCTGCGGAAAACCTACACGTCCGCCCGTGAGGTCAAATCCTCACTGGTTCGCGCGAACTCACTTATGGGAACCGCTGCTCTCGGTTCTGCTGTGGCCTTGGCTTCGGTATCGCTGGAGTAACTGTGAGAGCCGACGGGTAATCTCGGGGTTCTCGCTGCCGACTTCCCGCCGCTCGGAAGGACCATCGCCAAGGTGATAGAGCTGCGGCTTGAACTCGTCGGCCCTCGCCCTCAGCGCGCCCTTCTTCGTGGCCGGGTGGTAGACGCCTTCGATCCACTTCCAGGGTCCCCGGCGGATCGCGAAGTTGCCGTCGGCGCTGTGGACGATCATGTCGGGACGCAGCGGGCCTTGGTAGGATTCCCCGAGCAGTGCGGGGAGCATGTTGTAGCTGTCTTCGGCCGCGCGATCGTGTGGCGGCAGCGGTTCGCCTACAATGGCCGCCGTCGTGGCCAGAAGATCGGCCAGGCTGAGCATCTCGTCGCAGACGGTCCCCGGCGGTACGTGGCCCGGCCACCGCACAAGGAACGGCACGCGAAAGCCACCCTCGAAAACGCTGTGCTTACCGCCGCGAAAAGGGCCGTTTACCTTCAACCCCGCATCGAAGGCGTCAGTTTGTTCACACTCACGCTGTGGCGTGTAAACGCCGCCGTTGTCGCTGGTGAAGACGACCAGCGTGTTGCGAGCCAACCCTTTGCGATCGAGTACGTCGAGCACCCGGCCGACGGAGATTTCCAACTCGTGAATCCAGTCGCCGAACGGCCCGGCCCGGCTGGTACGCTTGGTCTTGGCAGACGGCGTCACGGGGTTGTGGACCGTAACCGGCGTGTAGTAGAGGAAGAAAGGCGTGCTGGAATCCTGCTTTTCGAGCCAGGCGACGGCCTTTTCCGTCAACAGGGGCATCACCTGCTGGTCGACCCGCTGCGGCGCGTCGAGCCCGAGAAAAGGGTTTCCTCTGAAGTTCGTGCCGGCCTGGTCCCGGGGCGTGAGGTTTCCCGAGCGGAGCCCCGCCACGCGATCGTTCTCCACGTACACGCCGGTGACGTCGCCGTGATTCGACGGCACACCGAAGTGGTAGTCGAAGCCGATCTCCAGCGGTCCTGGTCGGAGCGGCTTGGTGTAATCGGTCCGCGCGTTCGCGCCGTAGCCGAGGTGCCACTTGCCGATGGCCGCCGCGCGGTAGCCGTGCTTTTTGAGAAGCGAGGCCATGTTTAGCCGCCGGGAATCGATGTGCAACGGCGAGAACGAGCCCAGCACTTCGCGCTTCAACGACGTCCGCCAACAGTAGCGACCGGTAAGGACCGAGTACCGGGTCGGCGAGCAAACCGAGGAGGTCGTGTTCGCGTCGGTGAACCGCCGACCTTCCTTCGCCAGCCGGTCGATGTTCGGGGTCCGGATGAGCTTCGGATCGGCCCCGTACGAGCCGACGCTTCCCCAGCCGAGATCGTCCGCCAGAATGAGAACGATATTCGGCCGGACCGGCGTCTCTTCGGCCGGCGCGCCCCGTGGCAGCCAGGCAACGCCCAACAGAACGGCCAGCGCTAGAATGGTCCGCGTGAATCGTTGCGAGTTGAACATAATCTTCGCTTTCTCTTGGGGGTGCCTCGATTGTCTATTGCTTCGGTTTCCACGGTTGGGGACCGCCGGGTTTCGGCTGGAGGAACTTGGCGTCGACTTCGCGGTACCAGGCGTGCAGCCGGTCGCGCATCCGGTTGACCTTCTCCGGCATCTGCTTGGCCAGATCCTGATGTTCTTTGATGTCGCTCTTGAGATCGTACAGATGGACGCGGCCGTCCTCGAACCGCTCGATCAGCTTGTGGTCGCCGAGGCGAATTGCGGCCCCGGGAAAGCCGCCCTGGTTGCTGTAGTGCGGATAATGCCAGAAGAGCGCATCGCGGTTGAGGGTGCCGCCGCCCTTCAACAGGGGCACCAGACTGACGCCGTCCAAGTGCTGCTCGGGGCGTGCGGGCAAGCCGGCGATATCGAGGATGGTCGGGTAAAAATCGGTGCTGATCACGGGGACGTCGCACGTGTTGCCCGGGCGGGTAACGCCCGGCCACTTGATGAGAAAGGGTTCGCGGATCCCGCCTTCGTAAAGCCATCCCTTGCCGCCACGCAACGGCAAGTTCGACGTCGGCGAGCCCTCCGACGTGGAGAGGCCGCCGTTGTCCGACATCAGAAAGACCACCGTGTCGTCGTCGAGGCCCAACGCATCGAGCTTATCCAGCACGCGGCCGACCGCCGCGTCCATGCTTTCGACCATGGCGGCGTACGTCGCGTGGTTCTGAACGACCCGGACCCGGCGCGCGGCGTCCGTCGGCCAAGCCTGCTCTTCCTGGGAGAACTCCGGTTGCTTCTTGAGCTTGGCGGCCTTCGCCTGGTATTTTTCGATCAACTCCCGCGGGGCCTGGAGCGGCGTGTGTACCGAATAGAAACAAAGGTAGAGCAAAAACGGACGGCCCTTGAACTGCTCGATAATGTGAGTTGCCTCTTCTGCCAGCCGGGCGGGAAGGTGCTCGCCCTTGGGACCGTCCGAAAGCTTTGGATTCCGGTAGGGCGAGAAGTAGCTCGACGGCATCCCCGCCCGGTGACCGCCGACGTTGACGTCAAAACCTTGGGCCTTGGGCCAATAGTCATCGGTCGACCCAAGATGCCACTTGCCCAGGAAGGCCGTGCGGTAGCCCCCTTCCTTGAGCGCCTCGGCCAGCGTGACCTCCGACGGCGGCATCTTGTCGTTCAGCGGTGCCGGCTGAAAACGGCCCGCGCGCTTGCCGGCGAAGAAGTTCGTCGCGTCCACGCGCGAAGGGTACTTGCCCGTCATGATGCTGTACCGCGTGGGGCTGCAAACCGGGTTCGCCGCGTAGCCGTCGGTGAACCGCATCCCGTGCTTCGCGATTGCGTCGATGTGGGGCGTTTCGTAGAAGGTGTTCGGGTTGTTCGCGCCGATGTCCATGCACCCCAGGTCGTCAACCAGGAAGAACACGAAATTCGGTTTCTCGGCACCGGCGGAACACGGTGGACATAGGCCGGCGACCAGCACGGCAAGTGCGGCAGTCGCAATTCTCATATCGTTTTCCTCTCTTCTTTCGAGTCCGAAAAAGGGGACAGGCACCGTCGGCAAACGCCCCAACCACTTCAAAACCAGGCTCTCGACGGAGCCAGTCCCCATTCGTCTTTACAGTTTGAGTTGGTTACACGATCACTTTTCCGCAATATCGGCGACGTACTGTTCCTGCAATTTCTTCAACCGTTCGACCACCTCCGGGTTTTCGGCGTTGAGGTTTTTCATTTCGGTGATATCCTGGGCGAGATTGCAGAGAAACAGCTTGTCCCGGGCGGTTAGCTCGGCTTTGTGACTGTTGTCTTTGGGGTTGCCCAGCAATTTCCAGTCGCCCTCGCGGACGGCCCATTGGGGACCCAACTGCCAGTAGAAGGTCTTGTGCGGGCTGGGGACGTCGGCCGAGAGGATTAGCGGGCGGATGTCTTTGCCGTCGAGCTTCCGTTTGGGTGGTTTCGCGCCGCAAAAGTCGGCGATGGTGGGCAGCCAGTCGCAGCCGGTGACCATCTGATCGCGAACTTCGCCCTGCGGAATCGTGCCGGGCATCGAAACGATCGAAGGGATGCGGATTCCGCCTTCAAACAGGCACCCCTTCGCGCCGCGATAGGGCCCGGCGTTTCCGCCGCCGCCGAAGGTCCGCGTTTCGGTCGAGTGGCCGTGGTCGGATTGAAAGATGACCAAGGTGCGGTCGCGGATACCCAACTCATCGACTTTCGCCACGACGCGGCCGATTCGCTCATCGAGCGTTGACAAGAAGGCGTTGTACATTCGCCGCGGGGCGGGCAGCCCCTTGTACTTCGCCCGCCACTTCTCGGTGCCCTGCAACGGATAGTGGGGTACGTTGTTTGCCCAGTAGAGGAAAAACGGCTTGTCCCGGTGTTCCTCCAGGAACTCTTCACATTCTTCGGCCATCAGGTCGGGGAAGAATCGACCGTCCTTCCAGATCTCCTTGCCGTTGCGCCAGAGGTCGTGGCGGTTGGGGCCGACCCAGTAGAAAAAGTGGGAGTAGTTGTCGATGCACCCGCCCATGTGGCCGAACGAATAGTCGAACCCCTGACCGCCGGGTATGGTTTCGGGAGTGTAACCGAGGTGCCACTTGCCGATGTGTCCGGTAGCGTAGCCGGCCCCTTTCAGCATGTCGGCGATCGTGACCTCGTTGTGGGGCATGCCAGCGACGCCGTGGGAGGAGGAGCAATTCCCGGGCACGCCCGCGCGGGGCGGAAACCGGCCGGTCATCAACCCGGCCCGCGACGCCGAGCAGATCGCCGAGGGGGCGTACATCTGCGTGAAGCGGACGCCCTGCTTCGCCAGGCGGTCGATGTGCGGTGTGATCAGGTCCTTTGAGCCGTAGCAGTTGGCGTCGAGCGTGCCCTGGTCGTCGGTGTAGATAATGATGACGTTAGGTTTTTCCGGCGGCTCGGCAAACGCGTCTCGTCCGGCCGTTACGAGAACATCCGCAAGGGTGAGAACTACGATTGCCACGGCAATGTAGTTGCCAAAAACGGGTCGACTGGTTGAGTTCACTGAAGTTCTCCCCTGGTGTTGGGATACAGGTGCCTGTTACCGGAGGTACCGCATGGCAATAAGACCGCCGCCGGCGACCAGGCCATTGAGAAATACATTTGCCTGTGCATCGGATTTCCCTTATGCTGGCGCAAGGTGCGGCGTGTTAGATTCAATCCCGCGAACTTGTTTTCCCGGCTGCAACATGCGAGAATGTTCTCAACTCTCGGGATACGCGCTCGCAGAGTGGAAGTATAGCAGTTGCAGGGCAGTTTCTCAAGCACCATACCCCGGGCACTATTGTGATAGATTGGTCATTAGCCTGAACAAGGAGGCAACTCGATGAGAATTCCGTGGATATTTCTGACCTGCTTGACGTGCGTGACGGCTCACCCGCTGGTCGCGGCTGAAGAAACAGAATCCGCCGGCCGGCCGAACTTCGTCTTCTTCCTTGTTGACGACCTCGGTTGGACCGATCTCGGCTGCTTCGGCAGCACCTTCTACGAAACGCCGAACATCGATCGCCTTTGCGCCTCGGGCATGAAGTTCACGGACGGCTACGCGGCCTGCCCGGTCTGTTCGCCGACGCGGGCGAGCATCATGACCGGCCGGCACCCGGTGCGGGTCGACATTACCGATTGGATTCCGGGCGCGAGGGCCAAGAATGCGAAGTTGCGACACGTCGAGGACCGCGACAATTTGGCTTCCGAGGAAATCACCGTTGCGGAAGCACTCAAGCAGCACGGGTACCAGACCTTCTTCGCCGGCAAGTGGCATCTCGGCGGCAAGGGCCATTTGCCCACCGATCAGGGTTTCGACATCAACGTCGGCGGCTGCGAAAAGGGTTCGCCGCCCGGCGGATACTACGCCCCGTGGAAGAATCCAAACCTGAAGGCCAAGGATGCCGGTGAGTACTTGACGGAGCGGTTGACCGACGAAGCGGTCGTATTCTTGGAGAAGCGTAACTCGAAGACGCCGTTCCTCTTGTATCTCTCGTACTACAACGTCCACACGCCGATCACACCCTACAAAAAACGATACGAGCACTTCCAAGCCAGCGCCGCAGCGCGATTCCAGGATGCGACGCCGGTCAGGAAAGAGCATGAGGGAATCTCTCGGCTGCGCCAGGACAACGCCGCTTATGCATCAATGATCGCCGCGGTCGACGATAGCGTCGGCCGAATTCTCGCGAAACTCGACGACCTGGAGCTGGCCAGCGGTACCGTCGTGTTTTTCTTCTCCGACAACGGCGGACTGAGCACGCTGCGCGGGATGGGGCCGACGTGTAACCTCCCGCTCCGAGCGGGCAAAGGCTGGCTCTACGAGGGCGGCGTGCGAGAGCCGATGATCCTTCGGGCTCCAGGCATCACCAGGCCGGGAAGCGTCTGCAACACGCCGGTGGTCAGCATGGATTTCTTTCCGACGATGCTCGAACTGGCGGGTCTCCCGGCGATGCCCGAAAAGCACGCGGACGGGGTCAGTCTCGCTCCTTTGCTCAAGGGAAGCAATACTCTGCCGCCCCGGCCGCTGTGCTGGCACTACCCGCACTACCACGGTTCGACCTGGACGCCCGGTGCGTCGATCCGCGACGGCGATTGGAAGCTGATCGAGTTCTATCATTGGGGCAACGTCGAGCTGTACAACCTGAAGGATGATCCCGGCGAACAGCACGACCTGAGCAAGAATAACGCCGCCAAGGCAACCGAACTGCTCGACAAACTACACTCCTGGCAGCGAAAACTCGGTGCAAAGATGCCGCAGCCGATCCAACCGCAGCAGAGGTCGACGAACCCGTAAGGCCGGGAACCATCTTTGTTAGCTCGCCCGTAAACTCCGTCTCAAGCCGGCGACGCGGGAAGGGACTAGTGACGGTGTAATTGGCGGCCGTGCGGAAGGGGAAACGGTGAACTGGCCCAGGGAATCTTCGCTTCACTGATCCGCCAGTTTGACTTGCGTGTAAAAAGCGCTGCAAAGCACCTCACCCTTCTCGTCGAGGAAAAAGGTCTCTACCGTGGTCTTGCCTGCCTGTAGAGGCACGGTGAAGGACGCCACGGTGCTGCCGGGCGGGCAGTCGCTGGTCCGGTCGAAGTCGCCGATCTTCAGACGGGCCTTGGCGATCGGACGCGCCCGGCCGAAGTTGGCCTGGTTGCCGTTGAGTATCGCCCTGCCGCTCAGCGGCCCCCGGGCCTCGGGCGGCCAGCGTCGCAGCTTCACCTCGTAGGTGCCGCTCTGCTCGACGACGACCGGCCACTTGCCCGTTGCGGAGCCTGCGGACAGCCCGCCGCGGTTGTCGGCGTAGCCGCCCTGCCAGTCGGAGGAGTAGAGCATGATCGGGTTCTGCCGCTCGGAGCCGAGATGGATGCAGCGCGTCTCGTTGAACAGCGGCTCGACGTTGGCAAACCACTCTTCATAGTGGTCGCGCATGGCCTTGACTACGTCGGGATGTTGCTCGGCCACATTCTTGTCCTGGTGCGGGTCGGTCTCGAGGTCGTAGAGATCCTTGCCGCCGATCAGCCGCCACTTCTTCCACATCACGCAGGCGTCCCATTTGCGAAGGCCCGCCCCGTACTGCACGACCAGCTTGCGGTCGGGCAGCGTCTTCTGTCTACCGCGGAGCAGCCCGGCCAGGCTGGTTCCCTCCCAGAGGGCGGCCGCCGGCTCTTGCAGACCGCACAGGTCGGTCAGCGTGGGAAAGAGGTCCTGGATCTGGGTCAGTTGGTCGATGTCGCGCGGGTCGCCCAGTTGGCCGGCCGGCCAACGCACGAAACAGGGCACCCGATGCCCGCCTTCCCAGAGGGTCGTCTTCATGCCGCGCATGCCGGCGTTGTGGATCGCGACCGCCTGGCGGTTGCCGCAGCCGTTGTCGGTCATGAAGATCAACAGCGTGTTCTCGCGCAGCCCGTTCGCCTGGAGGAACTCTTCGAGCTTGCCCAGGTTCTCATCGAAGTTGGCGATCATCCCATAGAAGCTGGCGGGAACGCCCTTGCCGTCGAACTTGCGATTGTAGGGCTGGGAGTACTTTTCTTCGACGATCAGCGGCACGTGCGGGACGTTGGTGGCCAGGTAGCAGAAGAATCGCTCCTTGTTGTCCGCCCGTTGCTTGATCCACGCCATGGCTTCGCGAAACCACACGTCGGTGCAGTAGCCTTCGTATTTCTGCAACGTTCCGTTGTGTCGATAGGTATCGTCGAAGTAGTCGTTGCCCCAGTAATCGGCCAGCGACGTTATCCCCCAGGCGGCATGATGCACGGTCTCGTCGAACCCGCGGTCCTGCGGCCGGTAGGGGCAACTGTCGCCCAGGTGCCACTTGCCGAAATGTCCGGTCCGGTAACCGGCGTTGCGGAAGCTCTCGGCCATGGTCGGCACGCCTTCGCGGATCATGGAACGCCCCTGGCAGACGGCCGTGGCGCCGTTGGCCGCGGCATCGCGCCCGGACATCAATTGCCCCCGACTCGGCGTGCACATGGGCGCCACGTGGAAATCGGTGAACCGCACGCTCTGGGCGTGCAGCTTGTCGAGGTTCGGTGTCTTCAGCACCGGATTTCCATGGCACGACAGGTCGCCGTATCCCTGGTCGTCGGTCCAGACGATGATGACGTTGGGCTGAGTTGCGCCCCGGGCCGTTTCAGTGCTCCGCGCCGAGAGTGTGACCAGGGCGGCCAGTAGGGTTACCCATACACGTGTTCTTCCCGCACGGCTGGTTTTTTGCCGTGCCCGCCGCCTACAGTTGATACTTTGCATCGGTTCTCTTACATAGATTTCAGGTTGTAGAGCTATCTTCCGGATGGACGCCTTTCATTATCGCATTGTCGACTGCACTTACAAGATTGTCAATCAGGAATCTGGAATACTCAACTGTCTACCGGTGGCAGGGTGGCGGGTCGGCAATGTCTTCGGGATCCGTGTTGCCGGCAGCCAAACTGAAGACGGCGGCGGCCGGGTATTGGAAGACCTCAAACCGGACGCCACGCCGGTCGACACTTAATGTGACCGGGGCTCCGTCCTATTCGTATAAGAGCAACATCGCCAACTCGTCGATCGGATCCTCTTCGACCGGTTCGGAGTCGTCTTCGCCGAGGATAAAATCGACTGCGGCGAGATGCGAAGCGTCGGGATCTGTTGCAGCGCTCGATTCGGCTGCCATGCCGGCACCCGCGGAAACCGGGACTACGCGGATGGCGTCGGCAATCACGTAGCCGTCGGCGGCATTGCTAAGCTCCACGGTAAGGGTACCACTCTCGATGGTGTACGTGCCGAGTATCTGCCAGCCTGCGACAACCTGCCCATCAGGCGCAACCCGTTGGTTCACCGGTACTTCTCCTTCGATGACGAGGCCATCCGTCACCGTATACGGGGCGTTGCTGGCGTGTTTTATCGCGTGCGCTATCCACGTGGCAAACACCTCGTAATCTCCGGCAGCCAGACCATCGAACGTCCACGTAGCGACGTTGGACCCGTCGCCTGCCGCAGAGTAGCAATAGTCGCCACCGTAAGCCGCCTCGCTGGCCCTACCCTTCCAGCCGGTATCGGTGTACGCCGCATCCCCGTCGTCAACGATGATCTCCACCGGCGTGACGCCGTCGTCATCGGCAATGGTGACGGTGTCGCTGTCGGGAGAACCGACGGTGTAGGCCGCGTCACCGGCGAGCGTGAGGGTTACCGTCTCGTCGCCTTCATCCAGGTCGTCGTCGATTGGGGTCACGTCGACGGCGGCCGAGGACTGGCCGGCGAGGATGGTCACCGAACCGGCCAGCGACGCGAAATCGTCGCCGGCGGTGGCCGTGCCGCCGACGGTGTACGTTACGATCAGGTCGCCGCCGGTGTTACCCGTTCGGGTCACGGTGAAGACGCCCGGATCGGCGCCTTCCTCGGCAGCCGCGCTATCCGTGGCCACGATCGTCACGGTCGGCAGCACGGGTCCGGTCTGAGTCAGGAAGTACATCTCGTCGATGGAGACCGTATCCAAGGTCCGTTCCTTGCCGCGGTCGGTGTCGGTCACCCGAACCTGGATTGCCCCGGAGACGGGGGCAGCCAGTACGTGTTCGTGGACGGTTTCGGTGGTGGCGACGCCGGCGATCATGGTGGTCCAGTTGACGCCGTCGGTGGAGTACTCGAACAGGAAGTCGTCAACGGACAAGTCGCTACGATAGGCTTCGACGAAAAACTTCGTGGCGCCGTTGACCTGACCGAAGTCCCAAATGTGCTCCAGGCGACTCCGGTTTCCAGCGTAGTTGACTTCCGTGATTGTCTGGCGGGCGTCGTCGCTGGCCTGCGTGTTTGTGAAGGATCCAATGACGTCGCCGAACACGGGCGTTTCGCCAACGGCATACAGCGGCTGCGCATCGGGATTCACCGTGATCGTCACCGTGCCGGTGTCGGTGCCTCCGTTGCCGTCGCTTACGGTATAGTCGAAGGCGTCGGTGCCGCTGAATCCCAGGTTGGGAGTGTAGGTAAAGGAACCGTCGCCGTTGTCCTCCAGCGTGCCGTTGTCGGGGGGCGTGGTGCCGGTCAGCAAAAGCACGTCGCCGTCCACGTCTGAATCGTTGGCCAGCAGATTGGCCGCCAAGATCGTCACGGCTGTATCTTCGTCGGTTGCAGCCGAGTCATCGACTGCCACCGGGGCGTCGTTGACCGGGTTGACGGTGATCGAGACCATTACGGAGTTGCCGTCGTCCGTTCCGTCGTTGACGTGATACGTGAAACTGTCTGCGAAGTTCTCACTGCCGTCGTGGCCGTAGCTGAACGAACCGTTGGGATTGAGGGTCAGCGTGCCGTACGTTACGTCGCTGTCTAATACGGCCGTCAAGGGGTTGCTCGGCAAATCGGCGTCCGTATCATTGTCAAGCAGACTGCCGGCCAGCGAGTCCAGCACCGTGGCCGTGCCGCCCTCGTCCACCGTGATACCATCGGGATTGGCCACCGGCGCCGTGTTGACCTCGGCGACGGTGACCGTGATTGTCTCGCTGTCGGTGAGACTGCCGTCGCTTACCACCACGTCGAAGGTGAACGCGCCGTGCCCTTGCGCTTCGGTCGGCGTCCACGTAAATGCGCCCGTGCTCGGGTCGATACTCGCGCCGCCCGGTACCGTTCCCGCAAGACTGAACGTCAATCCATCGGCCGGAACGTCCGAATCGGTCGCCGTGGCCGTGAACGTCAACTCGGTCCCTTCGTCCACGGTCTGGTTGCCGATCGCTGCCAGCACCGGCGCCGTGTTGACCTCGCCCACGGTGACCGTGATTGTCTCGCTGTCGGAAAGGTTGGGCGTGCCGTCGTCGGTCACCAGCACGTCGAAGATGAACGCGCCGGGCCCTTGGACCTCGGTCGGCGTCCACGTAAACGCGCCCGTGCTCGGGTCGATACTCGCGCCGCCCGGTACCGTTCCCGCAAGACTGAACGTCAATCCATCGGCCGGAACGTCCGAATC